>Ga0163215_100130_pt1 | contig 208626 bp, 167 predicted proteins | sample SynspAceP_FD_185934 | JGI IMG/M metagenome (GOLD analysis project Ga0163215, IMG submission 185934) | Saline lake microbial communities from Ace Lake in Antarctica - Synechococcus sp. Ace-P (Hybrid Assembly) | ecosystem: Environmental > Aquatic > Non-marine Saline and Alkaline > Saline | place... | reverse complement strand
TTTCAACAGCAATTAGCACCGTGACTGTAATCGATTCATTTCCTCCTACAGCATTGGCTCAAAACATAACAGTTTACCTAAACGGAAGTGGAACTGCAAGTATAACTGCTTCAGATCTTGACAATGGTAGTTCTGACGTCTGTTCCTCATTGTCGTTAAGTGCCAATAAAACGTCATTTACCTGTTCAGATTTAGGAACAAATACAGTGACTTTAACAGCAACTGATGCAAGTAGTAATTCTTCAATTGCGCTAAGTACAGTTACTGTGGTTGATACTACATCTCCTGCAGCATCAGCTCAAAATATAACCGTTTACCTTAATGGGAGTGGCACTGCGAGTATAGTTGCTTCAGATATTGATAATGGTAGCGCTGACAACTGTTCTTCAGTAACATTAAGTGCTAGTAAAACTTCCTTTACTTGTGCAGATATTGGCGCTAATTCAGTAACACTAACTGTAACCGATGGAAGTAGTAATTCTTCAACGGTTATTAGTACCGTTACAGTAACAGACTCAACTTCACCTTTAGCTATTGCTCAGAACATTACTATTTTCCTTAATTCAAGCGGTACTGCGAGTATAGCTGCAGCAGATCTTGACAATGGTAGTTCAGATAACTGTTCCTCTCTAACATTTAGTGCGAGCAAGACTTCTTTTAACTGTGCTGATTTAGGTTCTAATTCAGTAACATTAACTGTAACAGATGGAGGTAGTAATACTTCAACTACGGTTTCGTCCGTTACGGTAGCCGACACAATTACCCCAACATGGGCAAATACAACAATTTCTAATTCCTTAGATTGCTTTGGTGATATAAATGGTCAAGTTACAGCATCAGCGTCAGGACGTACTTCACCATTTACTTATTTATGGTCGAACGGTGCAACGACTGCTTCTATTTCTAGTCTAGTAGCAGGATCTTATTACGTAACGATTACAGATGGTAACGGATGTAGTGATAGTTCAAGTGTTACTTTGATAGAACCAACTCAATTAACTGCTTCAGCTTCTGTAAGTGCTAATGTTTCTTGTAATGGAAGTTCTGATGGTTCAGCTACTGTTGCAGCTTCAGGTGGTACTTCTCCGTATTCTTACATATGGTCCAATGGAACTACTTCTGCTGCTGTAACAGGTATTGCTGCAGGTACGTATTCATCTACCATTACTGATGCTAATGGTTGTACCTCTTCTAGTTCTACTACCATTACTGAACCGACTGTTTTAACAGCTTCGGTGACTGTAGATGCCAATGCTTCTTGTAACGGTGCTGCTGATGGTGGAGTAACCGCTACTGCCGCAGGTGGTACTGCGTCTTACACTTATTCTTGGTCAAATGGGGCTACTACTGCTTCTGTTTCTAGTTTGGTTGCAGGTACATATACGGCTACCATTACTGATGCCAATGGATGTACTGCTGCGAATTCGGCTACCATTACTCAGCCAACAGCTATAACGCCTTCAATTACAGTTAACGCTAATGTCTCTTGTAATGGAAACACTGATGGTTCGGCTACGGTTGCTGCTTCAGGTGGTACTTCACCTTACACTTACATTTGGTCCAATGGTTCTACTTCTACTGCTGTAACAGGTATTGCTGCAGGTACGTATTCTACTACCATTACTGATGCCAACGGTTGTACTTCTTCTAGTTCTACTACCATTACTGAACCTGCTGTATTAGCTGCTTCGGCTACTGCGGGTTCTAATGTTTCTTGTAATGGTTTAGCTGATGGTTCTGCTACTGCTTCTGCAACAGGTGGTACTTCTCCTTACACTTACATATGGTCTAATGGAACAACTTCTGCTTCTGTAACAGGTATTGCAGCGGGTACTTATTCTACTACCATTACTGACAACAACGGTTGTACTGATAATGCTTCTATAACCATTACTCAACCGGCTGCATTTACTGCTTCAGCTTCAGTAAGTACTAATGTTTCTTGTAATGGAAGTTCTGATGGTTCTGCTACTGTTGCTGCTTCAGGTGGTACTTCTCCATATTCTTATATATGGTCCAATGGTACTACTTCTGCTGCTGTAACAGGTATTGCTGCAGGTACGTATTCATCTACCATTACTGATGCTAACGGTTGTACCTCTTCTAGTTCTACTACCATTACTGAACCGACTGTTTTAACAGCTTCCGTGGCGGTAGATGCGAATGCTTCTTGTAACGGTGCTGATGATGGTGGAGTAACCGCTACTGCCGCAGGTGGTACTGCGTCTTACACTTATTCTTGGTCAAATGGGGCTACTACTGCTTCTGTTTCTAGTTTGGTTGCAGGTGCATATACGGCTACCATTACTGATGCCAATGGATGTACTGCTGCGAATTCGGCTACAATTTCAGAACCGACAAGCATACTAGTTTCAATAATTATTGACAGTATTCCAGATTGTGTAAGCTCTACTAATGGTGGCGCTACTAGCTCAGCATCAGGCGGAACGTCTCCATATACTTATTTATGGAGTAACTCATCAACGGATGAATCAATTACTGGAGTTTCTTCAGGAACCTACACGATTACTGTAACCGACAACAATGGATGTACACGAAGTGCTAATACAACAATAACTATTTTAGATACCATTAAACCGACAGCTGTTGCTCAAAACATCACGGTATATTTAGGTGTTTCAGGCATGGCAACCATCACTTCTGCTGACATCGACAATGGTAGCTCTGACAACTGCTCATTAATCACTTTAGCCATCGATTCTTCTACCTTCGATTGTTCTGAAGTAGGTGCAAATACAGTTAAATTAACTGTTACGGATGGGAATTCTAATGTGGATACTGCTACTGCTATTGTGACGGTTCTAGATACATTAAGTCCAACGGCTAGTGCACAAAACATTACGGTGTATTTAGATGGAACAGGTAATGCAACCATTTCTGCTGCTGATATAGATAATGGTAGTACTGACAACTGTTCAGGATTTATCTTAGCCATCGACTCTTCTAGCTTCGATTGTTCTAATGTTGGTGCTAATCCAGTGAAATTAACAGTGACGGATGCGAGTTCTAATTCTACTTTTGCAAATGCAACTGTTACTGTAATGGATACACTAAACCCAACAGTAATCGCTCAAAACATTACCGTTTATTTAGATGTAAATGGAGCTGCTACTATTACCACTGCTGATATTGACAACGGAAGTGCTGACAACTGCTCTGCAATCACACTGTCATTAAATTCTGCTAACTTCGATTGTTCTGAAGTGGGTGCGAATACAGTAAAACTTTATGCAGTTGATGCTAATGCTAACATTGATTCTGCTACAGCAATTGTAACAGTATTTGATACCACTTACCCTACTGTGGCTGCACAGAACATCACCGTTTATTTGGATGGAACAGGTAACGCAACCATTACAACTGCTGATATCGATAACGGTAGCTCTGACAACTGTTCAGGATTTACATTAGCCATCGATTCTTCTAGCTTCGATTGTTCGAATGTTGGTCCGAATGCAGTGAAATTAAACGTAACAGATGCGAGTTCTAATTCTTCTTTTGCAAATGCAACTGTTACTGTAATGGATACATTGAATCCAACAGTAATCGCTCAAAACATTACAGTTTACCTTGATGTAAATGGAGCTGCGACTATTACCACTGCTGATATTGACAACGGAAGTGCTGACAACTGCTCTGCAATCACATTGTCATTGGATTCTACTAGTTTCGATTGCTCAGAAGTGGGTGCGAATACGGTGAAGCTTTATGCAATTGATGCGAACGCTAACATTGATTCTGCTACAGCAATTGTGACAGTGTTAGATACACTGAATCCTACAGTTGTTGCTCAAAACTTAACAGTGTATTTAGATGCAACAGGTTTAGCAACCATCACTGCTGCTGACATCGACAATGGAAGTGCTGACAACTGTTCATCAATTACGTTGGCCATTGATTCTGCTAACTTCGATTGTTCTGAAGTGGGTGCAAATAATGTGAAACTAACTGTAACAGATGCCAATTCTAATGTAGATTCTGCTACTGTTGTGGTAACTGTTTTAGATACATTAAATCCTACGGCTAGTGTACAAAACATCACCGTTTATTTAGATGGAACTGGTAATGCAACCATTACTGCTGCTGATATCGATAACGGTAGCTCTGACAACTGTTCAGGATTTACCTTAGCCATCGATTCTTCTAGCTTCGATTGCTCTAATGTTGGTCCAAATACAGTGAGATTAACGGTTACGGATGCTAGCGCTAATTCATCTTTTGCCAATGCAACTGTTACTGTACTAGATACATTGAATCCAACAGTAATCGCTCAAAACATTACCGTGTATTTAGATGTAAATGGAGCTGCGACTATCACCACTGCTGATATTGACAACGGAAGTGCTGACAACTGCTCTGCAATTACATTGTCATTGGATTCTACTAGTTTCGATTGCTCGGAAGTGGGTGCGAATACTGTGAAACTTTATGCAATTGATGGGAACTCTAACATTGATTCTGCAACTGCAATAGTAACGGTTATGGATACATTGAATCCTAATGTTGTTGCTCAAAACTTGACGGTTTATCTTGATGCTTCGGGTAATGCAACCATCACTGCGGCTGACATCGACAATGGAAGTGCTGATAATTGCTCATCAATTACCTTGGCAATTGATTCTTCTAACTTCGATTGTTCAGAAGTTGGCGCAAACAATGTGAAATTGTATGTAACAGATGCCAATTCGAATATAGATTCTGCTTCTGTTGTGGTAACTGTTCTTGATACCATCACTCCTACTGTGGCTGCTCAAAACATCACCGTTTATTTAGATGGAACAGGAAATGCAACCATTACGGCAGCTGACATTGATAATGGTAGTACTGACAATTGCTCAGGATTTACGTTGGCCATTGACTCTTCTAGCTTCGATTGCTCGGAAGTAGGTACTAATCCAGTGAAATTCTATGTAACAGATGCTAATTCTAATATAGACTCTGCTTCTGTTGTGGTGACTGTTATGGATACATTAAACCCAACAGTAATCACACAAAACATCACGGTTTATTTAGATGTAAATGGAGCTGCGACTATTACCACTGCTGATATTGACAACGGAAGTGCAGATAATTGCTCTGCAATCACATTGTCGTTAGATTCTACTAGCTTCGATTGCTCGGAAGTGGGTGCGAATACAGTGAAGCTTTATGCAATTGATGCGAACTCTAATCTAGATTCTGCAACTGCTATTGTAACAGTGCTAGATACCACGAACCCTACAGTGGTTGCTCAAAACTTGACGGTTTATCTTGATGCTTCGGGTAATGCAACCATCACTGCGACTGACATCGATAATGGAAGTGCTGATAACTGTTCTTCGATTACGTTAGCGATTGATTCTGCTAACTTTGATTGTTCGAATGTTGGTGCTAATCCAGTGAAACTTTATGTAACTGATGCCAACTCGAACATTGATTCTGCTTCAGTTGTAGTAACGGTTCTAGATACATTGAATCCTATAGTGGTAGCACAAAACATTACAGTATACTTAGATGCTTTAGGAGCAGCTACTATTACGACTGCTGATATAGATAATGGTAGTGCAGATAACTGTTCATCTATCACACTGACTCTCGACTCAAGTAGTTTTGACTGTGGTGAAACCGGAGCAAACACAGTAAAGTTATACGCAATAGACGCGAATTCAAACATAGATTCTGCAACAAGTATTGTTACTGTTATGGATACGTTAATACCTACAATTAGTAGTTGTCCTGTTAACATATCTGTAAGTACTGATGCCAATAGTTGTGATGCGGTAGTCACTTGGATTGCTCCAACAGCTGCAGACAACTGTATCGTAGATTCATTGGTGAGCAACTTTACGCCAGGAAGTACATTCCCGCTTGGTGTAACCACAATTACTTACATTTCTTACGATCCTTCAATGAATACCGATACTTGTAGTTTCACTATTACAGTAACCGATACTGAAGATCCTGTAATATCAGGTGCTCCTGCTCCTATCGCTGTAAACAACGATGCAGGGAACTGTTCTGCTGTTGTAAACTGGACTTTACCAACCGCTGCCGATAATTGTACGTTAGATTCATTAGTTGGAAATTACACTCCTGGAGATGTATTCCCTGTTGGAACTACCACAGTAACCTATATCGCTTATGATCCTGAAATGAATACAGATACCATTAATTTTGACATTACTGTTTCTGATAATGAAGCGCCAGTCATTACTTGTCAAGCAGATACCAGTAATTGTGATCAAATTGTAAATTATACCGTACCAACCGCAGTTGATAATTGTCCGGCAGTGACTGTTACTCAGATTGCTGGTTTAGCTAGCGGTTCTACTTTCCCATTTGGTGCGACAATCAATACTTATGTAGCTGAAGATGCAGTTGGAAATAAAGATACTTGTTCATTTACGGTTACTGTATTTGAAGCTCCAAGTGTTGCTATTGCAGGTGTCGATACCAATATTTGTGAATCTACCTATCCATTAACTGCTGATGCAATAACGGTAGGAAGTGGACTTTGGACTTCGCCTGATGCGACTGTTAGTTTTGTGGACAACACTGCTCCAGTTACAACGGTTTCTAATCTGAAAAGAGGAGATAACTTGTTAATTTGGACTGTTACAAATGGTGTTTGTGATCCACAAATCGATACTGTAATTGTTACTTTCGATAGTGATCCAACCATTGCTATCGCAGGTTCTGACATCGTGCTTTGTGAATTAAATCTTGCCACCTTCGATGCAAATGCTCCTGTCATTGGAAATGGAGTTTGGAATATCCTTTCAGGTAATGGACAATTCACCAATGTGAATGATCCGACTACCGATGTGGAAGTTTCTGACAATACTTTTAACTCCTTTATTTGGACTATCTCTAATGGAACTTGTGCCTCAAGTAGCGATACCATCAACGTAAAAGCAGCATCCAACCCGACTGCTAATACAGGTGATAGTATTTTTATCTATAAAGATGATGGAGTTCAATTGAATGTAGAATCTGATTCTACTAATCTGTCTTATGTTTGGACGCCTTCGTTCAGTATTGAAGGCAGCAATACCGTTCAATCTCCTTACGCTCGTCCATCAGAAACGACAGAATATACAGTTGTTGTGACAACGGATGATGGTTGTTTTACTACGGATAGAATATTAGTAACTGTTTCTGATCTTCTAAAAATTCCTACGGCGTTTACGCCCGACGGTGATGGTGTGAATGACACTTGGGACATTAAGAATACTGAAGAGTTTGCTTCTGTGGATGTGATCATCTACAATGCAAATGGAAATGAAGTTTTCTCTTCTTCTAATTACTTACCATGGGATGGTAAATATGAAGGAAAAGACTTGGGAATAGGCTCTTACTATTATGTAGTAAAAATAACTGACCAAAACGGAAAGAATTCAGTAAAAACTGGTATCGTTTCAATTTTAAGATAAAAATAAGACTTGCTTTAAATTAATATAAAGATGAAAAATACAATCACAATTTTAGTAATTGGTTTATTCAGCATAGTGTCGTTAAAAGCTCAAATAAATGAGCAGTACACCATGTGGAATCTCAATCATTTTTTAGTCAACCCTGCAGCTGCTGGCAATAGTGATTACCTAGACGTTTCTTTAGGATTCAGAAGACAATGGGCCGGAGTAAGTGATGCTCCAACTACATTTTATGGCACCGGCCACACGGTGTTGAATGGTCCTAAAATTTCTGAACGATCAGCACTAAGAATTAGTAATTCTTCTACTTCTAAAGCAAAGCCAAGATTGAAACATGCCTTGGGAGCAAAAATTGCTTCGATTGAAAATGGAGCTTTTAGAAAAAGTGAAGGTCTAGTTTCTTATGCTTTACATTTACCAATAACTAGAGACTTATACCTCTCTTTTGGATTATCGGCAGGGATGACCAATATGGGATTTGCAGAGTCAAAAGCGGAAGTCCTTACTGTTGGTGATAGAACTTATGAGGCCTATGCTTCAGGTCAAAATCAGAACATGCTTAACTTAAACGTGGGTACTTATCTCTATTCTGATAAATTTTATGTGGGTTATTCAGCAAGTGATTTGTTGCAAAACAAATTAGATTTGATTGAAACAACCGCCACCCTAAATGAGCGATCCCAATTAAAAATTAGACACCAAATAATCGCAGGTTACCATTTTGATTTAAACAATGATTATAGAATCTCTCCTGCATTTTTAATTAAGCAATCTGGAGTTTCTCCTGTTAGTTATGATATCAATACGACCGTAACCTACAAACAAAGTATTTCTATAGGTGCTGCTTATCGAAGTGAAGATGCTGTTTCTGCTTTGTTGGGATTTAGGTTTAATCACCTACTTAAGGCTGGCTATGCCTATGATTTTTCTTTGTCTGACATTCGTGAACAATCCAGTGGGAGTCATGAAATTTTTATCGGAATCACTTTATTCTAACAGCATTCTATTTCAAAAAATAAGCTTTAATCATGATTAGATCATTACTCCTTTTTATCTCACTTTTCTTTGTTGGTGCACTCAATGCGCAATTTATTTTGCCGGAATTTGAAACACCGGTAAAGTTAGAAACAATCAACAGTACTTCCGAAGAGAGCTTGCCTATGCCCTATCAAAAAGGCGATAACATGTACTTTGTGAGAACTGTTGTGCTCGGAAATATGAGACAGAGAAGTAAAGGCCAAGAAGTATGGCAAGCCAAACAAGAAAATGGATCTTGGACAGAACCTACCAACCTTTTCGATGCAGTTAACGACAATGGCAACAATGCCGTAATTGGGACTTCCGAGGATGGCAATCGGGTATATGTTTTCAATTCTGTGCAAACCAGAAGAAAATTGGCCAAAGGAATTGCCATGACTGAAAGGGATGAAAATGGCAATTGGAGTGATTTACAAAAGTTAGAAATTCCTGGTTTTGAAATTGGTGATGGATTGTATTCCTTTTTCATCAATTCCCATGAAGATGTTTTACTCATTAGCATGCCTGCAATTGGCGACACAAGTGGTTTTGAAGATTTATATATTTCTACGAAAGACAGCGCTGGAAAATGGCAATCGGTTGTGAGTTTAGGTGACAATATCAACACGCCACAAAGTGAATTGAGCCCTTATTTAGCTGACGACAATAAAACGCTTTATTTCTCAAGTACCGGCCATAAAGGACTTGGTGATGCAGATATTTTTGTTGCATACAGAACAGGTGATAGTTGGACAGATTGGAGTAAGCCATTAAATATGGGGACTCCAATAAATTCTCCAAACTTTGATGCTTATTTTATTATTGGTAACAATGAAGAAGTTTACTTTACAAGCAATAGAGGACAACAATTCAGCGATATCTACTCTTCTAAAATCACTAAGAATTTACGATTTATTGGCGATGGTAAAATCATAAATGGAAGGTTTGTTTACAATGGTCTTCCTGCAGAAGGAGTTAAATTAAACATCTATGATGAAAATGATCAATTGATTGATCAAGTGATGACCGATGCAAATGGCCTTTTTTCTTATGCTAAACTCAACCCTGATGAAAGTTACGTCATCCGTTTGTCTGATGAGGATGCCACTGAATATGTAGGAGCTAAAATCTACCTTCTTGACGATAGGGGTAATCCCAAAAAACGATTGTTTTACCTAAGGGCAGATAAAAGCTTTTTGGAAGAAGATCCATTAGATGATCCCAATGATTTAGTTTCGGGTGTTTTTAAGTACAAAAAATTGCCTAAAGCCAATACTGCTCTTGTATTGTTGGATGAAAACGGAGAGCCAATGGACACCATCTATACTGACGCAGAAGGTAGGTTCCAATACAATAAGATTGCTTTTGAGAAGGCTAGCAGCGTCCGTCCAATTGGAATGTCTGATGAGGAATTGGTAGATGCTAATCTCTACTTTGATGGTGATAAGAACAAAAAGATGACAGTACTTAGTGCGGATAAAAATCAATTGCTCTTAAAACCAGCTATTGAAGATGATTCGGAAATTTTAAAAGGTGTTTTTGAGTTTAAGAAATTACCTGTAGCCAATGCTGGACTAGTAGTTTGGGATGAAAATGGGTTTCCTGTAGACACCATTTATACCGACGATAATGGAAATTTTACTTACAAGAAAATAAAAACAGATGTCATTTATTCTCTTAGGCCTTTAAATATGGATCCTGAGGATATGGATGACGCCATCATTTATTTAATTGATGATAAAAATAAAGTGATTGCAAAGTCGGACAATAATAATGAATTCCCATTTATGATGGTGCCTTACACCGAGGGAGATGAAATTATTTATACGGATATCAATAAAATTGCAAAACTAACAGACCCTAAAAAGGAAGAACAGCCAAAGGAGAAAATAGTTGAAAAACCAATCACTTCAAGAAGTACAGAGAATTCTGGAGATTATACATTGGATTATCCGTTTAATCAGTTCTACCTTGGTAAAGACGACAAACAAGTACTTTTAAAGGTGATTTCTTTAATGAAAAAGGATCAGTCAATAAGGGTAAATTTAATCGGCCACACGGACAATTTGGGTAGAGATGAAGTGAATCAGGAAGTTTCAATACAACGAGCTGAAGTAGCTAAAAAGTTCATGACCGAACGCAAAATTGGTAGTGATAGAATAACTACGGAAGGTATGGCCGATAGAAAACCAATCGCACCCAATGATACTAAAGAAGGACGAGCAGATAATAGACGTGTGGACATCTATTTGAAATAGCAAATCACAAAATAAATCTTTAAAGCAGCCTCAAGAATTTGAGGCTGCTTTTTTTTAATAATTCTTTTTATAGTAGTCACTTGAATTCTCAATACGCTTTTTCTATTGCCAATATGTATTGACGAGATAAGTCCTACCTCCCCCCTCCTAATTCTACTTACCTTTCCAAAATGAAAAAACACCAATTGATTCTATTATTTCTATTCGGTCAAATTTCTTGTAGTGTTAGTCAAGATAAAGAAGAGAGCAATACAATAGAACACACTCATACCAATGAATTAATTAATGAAAGTAGTCCCTATTTATTGCAGCATGCACACAATCCGGTCAATTGGTATCCATGGGGTGAAGAAGCTCTGCAAAAAGCGAAAGACGAAAACAAGCCAATCATTATTAGTATTGGTTATGCCGCTTGCCACTGGTGCCATGTTATGGAAAAGGAATCTTTTGAGGATAGCGCAACAGCAAAGTTCATGAACGAAAAATTCATTTGTATAAAAGTAGATCGAGAGGAACGACCAGATATCGATCAAATTTATATGAATGCCGCTCAATTGTTAACCGGTAGAGGTGGTTGGCCACTCAATGCATTTGCTTTACCAGACGGAAAACCATTCTATGCAGGCACTTACTTTCCAACTGACCAATGGAATAATCTTCTAGTACAAATTGATGAGGCCTACACTCAAAATTTAAGTCAATTAAAAGAACAAGCCAATCAATTAACAGAGGGGATTAAAGCAGACGAAATCATTAAAACGCCTTTTAATTCAGAAGTAAAAATCAAGAAGACTCAATACAATGCACTTTTTAATAATTGGAAAGCAACTTTAGATATGAAAAAAGGTGGCTTTGATAGAGCTCCTAAATTCCCTTTACCAATTGGTTGGGAATTTCTGTTGCAACAGTATTACCTGACCCAGAATGAAGAAGCTTTGGAAGCCGTAAACATTACTTTAACTGAAATGGCAAAAGGTGGAATTTACGATCAAATTGGTGGTGGGTTTGCCCGATACAGCACCGATGAGAATTGGTTTGCTCCCCATTTTGAAAAGATGCTATACGACAACGGTCAATTGGTAAGCTTATATGCCAATGCCTACAAAATCACCAAAAATCCATTGTACGCTGAAGTAATTGAAGAAACATTGGCTTTTACTGAAAGAGAACTCAGCAATGGGAAAGGTGGATTTTTCTCTTCATTAAATGCCGATAGTGAAGGAATTGAAGGCAAATTCTACGTTTGGAAATCAACTGAGATTAATAACTTATTAGGAAAAAAAGACGGTGAAATTATTAATGACTATTACAATACCAAAGTAAATGGGAATTGGGAAAGTGGTGAGAATATATTGTTCAGAAACCAATCGAGATTAGAATTTGTTACTACAAACCAACTCGATGCAGATAAATTTGAACAATTATTATCCGATAGTAAAAGTACCCTTTTGAAAGAACGGGCGAAGAGAGTTAGACCATCAACAGATGATAAAACATTAACCGCTTGGAATGCATTAATGCTAAAAGCTTATGTTGATGCTTATACAGCCTTAAACAATAAAGATTACTTAAAAACGGCTATCAAAAATGCTCACTTTCTAGAGCAAAACATGCTGCAGAAAGATGGTAGTTTACTTCGAAATTATAAAGATGAAAAAGCAAGTATTCCAGCTTTTTTGGATGACTATGCTTTACTAGCAGAAGCATACATTTCCTTATATCAAGCGACATTCGATATTAAATGGTTGAATTTAAGCAAACAAATAACAGCGTATGCGGTTGCACATTTTAAAGATGATACAAGTGGAATGTTCTTTTACACAAGTAATAAGGCAGAAACGCTCATTGCAAGAAAAATGGAAATAAGCGATAATGTGATTCCATCTTCTAATTCAGTTTTCGCAAAAGTGCTTTATCAACTCGGAGTATATTATGAGCTTACTGAATACATTGATATGAGTAAAGCAATGCTGGATCAAGTCTCCGAGAAAGTATCTACTGGCGGCCCTTATTATGCCAACTGGGCACAATTAATGGGAATGGTGACTTATGGAACTTATGAGGTGGCCATTATGGGTGATAATGCCTCTGCTACAAATATTTCGTTGCAAAGTAATTACTTGCCGACAGCCTTATTTATGGGAGGAGAAAAAGAGAATCTACCTTTATTGGATCAGAAATTAATGGAAGAGAGAACAATGATTTATGTCTGTCGAAATCGGGTATGTGAACTACCTGTCGAGCATGTGGACAAAGCTCTGAGTCAAATCAAATAACCCCATTAATATAATCTAGTGGTAAGCAATTAGTTTGTAAATTGATTAAGGTGATCAAAAAGTAGAATACCCTACTTCACGATTCTCATAAAGTTTAAAAATCAATTTTTAAAATCCTTAAAATTTAGCACAAGGAACTATAAACTTTCGTTTTCTTCTTTTTTTCCTTTTGCTAGCTGTTTCATAGATTAAAGAGATTTCATGAGCCCCACCAGAAGCCGAAACTAATTTAGAGATAGTGATATCATAACTATAACCAATCTTAATGTCACCAGATTTATACCCCAATAAAAGAACCAATGCATCATTATTGGCATAGCCTTCATAACTTTTAAAGCCTTGCAGCCCTCTATACCAAGCACCAAAAAAGACATTGTATTTTTCATAATACCCTCCAAGGTCAAGCTGATCCCAATCTTGTTGAGATTTATAATGAAACAATAATCTAAATGTAGTCGGACTTGAAACAACTCCTTTTTTTTCAATTTCAAAATTCCAACCTCCATGAACAGAGAAATTTATTGGCAACCCACTTTCAAAACCAACTAGTGCATAATTGGGTCTATTAATATGATTCACAGCAATCCCCAACCAATATTTTTCAGAATGTGACAAAAGCAATCCTGAAGAAATGTCAGCATAATTAATTCCATCTTGTAAACTTTCTATCGATGTAGGAGCTCCACCTCTTGCTATTTGATCACCAAATACCAATTTAGAATAATCTACTTTTCTGAACGTGTAACTGAACCTCATTCCTGCTCTTAAAGAAACTTGTCTGCTTAGTGGAATATAATAAGCGTAAGAAAGTCCCACATTTGTAAAACTCAATCCTCCGCTACCTGCCTTATCTCTAGTGAATAGTAGCCCAAACCCACTATTTGCCTTTTCTAGATTGTAATCAAATGATGCAGTATTAGACACAAATGCACCAGGGATACTGGGCCATTGGTTTCTATAGGTAGTTGCAAGTCGATACTCCGTTGTGTTTCCCGTAAGGGCAGGATTTAAATAGAGGGAGTTTGCGTAGAATTGAGAAAATTGAGGGTCTTGTCCAAATGAATCCAACGCATTGGTAAGCCCAACAATCAGGAAGAAATAATATAAGATGAATTTGAATAATCTCTTTTCCATTCTACCTTAATAGCGTTATATCCCCCACTTTTTTAGTTTTCGTACCATCTATCCAAGTAATTTCAACCATATAAACATACACATCCTGCTGAAGTAATCGATTGTGATAATATCCATCCCACCCAATATTAACATCATTTGATACAAAAATCAACTCTCCCCAGCGATTAAATATGTTCATCTTAAACTCCTTTACGTATTCTGCATAAACAAAGAACACATCATTATTGAGTTGATTTTTATCATAATACCCCCCATTAGATCCATTTGAATTTGGTGTAAACCCAGTAGGTATTTTAAGATCAAATGTAGGCTCAACAATAACCTCCTTACTAATTGAATCAATGCAACCAAAACTATTCCTCGCAATTAACTTAACCACATATCTCCCTGTATCCTGGTATGTAATCATTGTGTCATTGATACTTGTAAACAAGCTATTGAAAAACGTCCACCGAATCGAATTAGCTCCGAATGAGGTATTCGAAAAATTTATCTTTGGAAACTCTAATTTCGTTACAAACCGAGATGCTGTAAAGTTGGCAATAGGATTAGGGTGAACATTAACTTGAACCCCACCACTAGAGACACTTTCGCACCCTTTGTCATTGATTATCTTAACATTAACGCTATAGTTTCCTGCATTTGCATATGTATGAGTAACAGGCATAGTTCGTTTAAGTGAAGACCCATCCCCAAAGCTTACTTCATACGTATAGTCACGATTGGGTATATTAAGTGTATCATTTACAGTAATTGTCAAGGGAGCGCAGCCTGACTCTATTCGAACCGTAGAATTCAATTTTGGATTTGGGTTCACCTGAATTAAAATGGAATCTGTTTTTACTACTCCACATAAATCAGTCACTGAGAAAGTATAGAATTTGCTCACTTGGGGTCTTACTGTAAAAGGTCCTAGTCCGCTACCTAACCCTTTCCAGAGATACGTGTAAGTTGGAAAATCTCCTTGATGATTGGCGAGCACAGTCGATTCTTCGCCTTCACAGATATCTCCACCAGAAATCAGGTTAAGATCATCATTACTGAGATCTCGAATACTGACTGTGACACTGTCAAGATCAATACACCCTTTACTGTCTGTCGCAGTGACTAAATAGGTCGTATTTTGTGGCGGACTCACTCGCTTACTTGCCCCCAAACCTAAGCCTCCACTCCAGCTAAAAGTATAAGATGGATTTCCCCCACTTCCACTTGCTAATAATTGAATAGTGTCGCCAATACAAATGGTATCAGAAACAGACAAATTCAGCTTAAATTCAGTCGGCTGAGATATAGAAAAAGTGGAGTCTAATTGACATCCATTAAAGTCGGTTAATGTCACAGTGTAACTTCCTACTTGTAAATTAGTAGCGTTAGAAGTGGTGATTCCTCCCGTCCATAAATAGGTATAAGGCAATTGACCACCAGTTGCAGTGATTGAAATTGCTCCATCGTTTCCACCAAAACAACTCACATTTGTGATCGCTGCGTTCAATTGAATCGTGTCTGGTTGTGTAATGGTCACACTCACAGTATCTATACAACCCTTACTATCAGTAATTGTAACTACATACCTTCCGGCCGATAAATTTACTTCGTTTGAATCGGTATTGGTCGACGGCCACAAATAAGTATAAGGAGCTGTTCCGCCTGTTGCTGTGGTTCGCGCAGTTCCGTCATTACCTCCAAAACAACTCACATTCGTTGAATTTGAAATTGAAGCGGCCAATAATGTGGGTTGAGAAATGGTCACACTTGCAGTATCCACGCAGCCTTTAGTGTCAGTCACAGTTACAACATAGGTTCCAGCAGATAAATTCACTTCGTTTGAATCGGTATTGGTCGATGGCCATAAATACGTATACGGAGCGGTTCCGCCAGTTGCTATGGTTCTTGCCGTTCCATCATTTCCTCCAAAACAACTCACCTGACTAGAATCCACGATTGTGGCTACTAATAAAGTCGGTTCGGTAATGGTAATGCTTGCGGAATCTATACAACCCTTATTGTCTGTAATCGTTACCACATATGTTCCGGCCGCCAAATTCACTTCATTGGAATCAGTATTGGTCGATGGCCATAAATACGTGTAAGGTGGGGTACCGCCTGTTGCAATCGTTCTTGCTGTTCCATCATTTCCTCCAAAACAACTCACCATACTAGAATCTACTATTGTTGCGACTAATATTGTGGGTTCGGTTATGGTTACACTTGCAGAATCTATACAACCCTTATTGTCAGTAATAGTAACTACATACCTTCCTGCCGCCAAATTTACTTCATTAGAATCGGTATTTGTCGATGGCCATCGATACGTATAAGGAGCTGTTCCTCCGGTCCCTATTCCTGTTGCAGTTCCATCATTTCCTCCAAAACAACTCACGTTGGTAAAGTTTAAAATTGAAGCCACTAATAATGTTGGTTGGGTTATGGTAACACTTGCAGTATCAATACAGCCTTTATTGTCAGTAATTGTTACAGTATATGTTCCTGCTGATAAATTTACTTCGCTTGAATCGGTATTGGTCGATGGCCATTGATAGGTATAAGGAGCAGTTCCGCCTGTCGCTATCGTTCTTGCAGTTCCATCATTTCCACCAAAACAACTCACATTCGTTGAATTTGAAATAGAAGCTACCAATAGTGTGGGTTCGGTAATGGTAACACTCGCAATATCTGCACAACCTTTACTATCAGTTACTGTTACCACATAGGTTCCAGCTGATAAATTCACTTCATTAGAATCGGTGTTTGATGATGGCCATTGGTAAGTATAAGGAGCTGTTCCTCCTGTTGCTATCGTTCTTGCAGTTCCATCATTTCCACCAAAACAACTCACCTGACTAGAATCAACTATTGTAGCAACTAATAAAGTCGGTTCTGTAATGGTAATGCTTGCAGAATCGATACAGCCATTATTGTCGGTCACAGTTACCACATAGGTTCCAGCTGATAAATTCTCTTCTAGAGAATCCGTATTGGATGATGGCCATTGGTAAGTATATGGTGCTGTTCCCCCAGTTGCTATGGTTCTTGCTGTTCCATCATTCCCGCCAAAACAACTGACTTGACTTGAATCAACTATTGTTGCGATTAATAAAGTTGGTTCTGTAATGGTAATACTTGCAATATCCACACAACCTTTATTATCAGTTATTGTTACCGCATAGGTTCCGGCTGATAAATTCACTTCGTTTGAATCGGTATTTGAAGAAGGCCACAAATACGTATAAGGAGCAGTTCCGCCAGTTGCTATGGCGGATGCGGTTCCGTCATTTCCGCCAAAGCAGCTCACCTGACTAGAATCAACTATTGTGGCGACTAATAAGGTTGGTTCGGTAATGGTCACGCTTGCAGTATCTAAGCAGCCTTTATTATCAGTCACTGTAACGACATAGATTCCTGCTGCCAAATTCACTTCGTTTGAATCGGTATTGGTCGATGGCCACAAATAAGTATAAGGAGCAGTTCCTCCTGTTGCTATTGTTCGTGCAGTTCCATCATTTCCTCCAAAACAACTCACTTGACTAGAATCAACTATTGTTGCTACCAATAACGTAGGTTCGGTAATGTTCACACTTGCGGAATCCACGCAGCCTTTGTTGTCGGTAATTGTAACGACATATGTTCCTGCCGCCAAATTCACTTCGTTGGAATCGGTATTGGTAGATGGCCATAAATAACTGTAAGGTGCGGTTCCTCCTGTTGCTATGGTTCTTGCGGTTCCATCATTTCCACCAAAACAACTTACCAGACTAGAATCAACTATTGTGGCTACTAATAAAGTCGGTTCGGTAATGGTCACACTTGCAGAATCGATACAGCCCTTATTGTCTGTAATTGTTACCACATATGTTCCTACAGATAAATTCACTTCATTTGAATCCGTATTGGTCGATGGCCACAAATAAGTGTAAGGTGCGGTTCCACCTGTTGCCATGGCTGTTGCCGTTCCATCATTTCCGCCAAAACAGCTCACCTGACTAGAATCTACTATTGTTGCTACCAATAATGTGGGTTCTGTAATGGTCACGCTTGCAATATCCACACAACCTTTATTATCAGTTATTGTTACCGCATAGGTTCCGGCTGAAAGATTCACTTCATTAGAGTCAGTATTGGTCGATGTCCATAAATAAGTATAAGGAGCGGTTCCCCCTGTTGCTATGGCTCTTGCAGTTCCATCATTTCCTCCAAAACAACTCACCTGACTAGAATCGACTATTGTAGCGACTAATAAAGATGATTCTGTAATGGTTACGCTTGCAGAATCTATACAACCTTTATTGTCGGTAATCGTTACTACATAAGTTCCTGCTGATAAGTTCACTTCATTAGAATCCGTATTAGTCGATGGCCATAAATAAGTATAAGGAGCTGTTCCGCCTGTTGCTATCGTTCTTGCCGTTCCATCGTTCCCGCCAAAACAACTAACCTGACTAGAATCCACTATGGTTGAGACTAGTAAAGTGGGTTCGGTTATCGTGACACTTGCAGAATCGATACAGCCTTTATTGTCAGTAATTGTTACAGTATATGTTCCTGCGGATAAATTCACTTCATTTGAATCGGTATTCGTCGATGGCCATTGATAGGTATAAGGAGCTGTTCCTCCTGTTGCTATTGTTCTTGCTGTTCCGTCATTTCCACCAAAACAGCTCACTTGACTAGAATCTACAATTGTAGCTACTAATAATGTGGGTTCGGTTATGGTTACACTTGCAGAATCTATACAGCCTTTATTGTCCGTGACAGTTACCACATACGTTCCTGCGGATAAATTCACTTCGTTTGAATCAGTATTATTAGATGGCCATAAATAAGTATAAGGAGCTGTTCCGCCAGTTGCTATTGTTCTTGCCGTTCCATCATTTCCTCCAAAACAACTCACCTGACTAGAATCTACAATTGTGGCGACTAATACTGCTGGTTGGGTAATGGTAACAGAGCTAATAGAATCACATCCAATGGAATTGGTAATCGTAATGGAATAAGTTCCTGCAATTAATCCTCGAGCTGTATCACCTGTTTGAATCCCAGTGTTTGTATTCCAACTATAAGAGTAAGGTGAATTTGCACCTGTTGTATTTACAGCGGCTTTTCCATCAGCTAATCCATTACAACTCACATTGAATGTATTCAACGTAATTGCACCTACAAATGCTGGAATGGTAATTCTTACCTCATCCGTATCTGGTGTACAAATTCCAATGCTCGAAGAAATCAATTGCAAATCAACAAAACCGGCATTAATTTCAGCAGGAGTAGCATCGTAAGTTGGATTCAAAACATTTCGACTAGGATCAAATACCCCGTTCCCTCCTATCCATCGACCATCATTACTGATGGAAACGGAACCATTTAAAAGCGTTGGAAAATCTTCTTTACAGATGATTTGATCTATTCCAGCATTCGCTTCAGGAGTTGGTTGCAGGATTATTGCTACACTAACAATCGAAATACAACCGTTGGTGTCAGTAACTTCTACGAAATAAGTCGTGTTAACTATTGGCGATACATCAGGATTCGCGACAGTTGCATTGGAAATGTTTGTAGCTGGAGTCCAACTATACGTAGCATTTAATGGTCCAGTAGGTGTTCCACCGATGGTAACTGTTTGACCCACACAAATATTCTTGTTGGTACCCGCATCCACTATTGGTAAATCGTTCACATTAACCGTAACTTCCGAAGTATCAAAACAACCATTGGTTGAAGTCACAGTTAATTTATAGGTTTGAGTAGAAACCGGAAATGCCTTTGGATTGGCAATGCTTGTACTACTTAACCCGACTGCAGGCTGCCAAGTATAGGCAACCCCTATTGTGGTAGAAGTTGGACTTCCGCCAATAGCAACGGTGTCACCGATACAGATGGTTTGTTCTGCACCTGCGTCAATCACAGGCAACGGTTTAACAAAAACCGTCATGGTATCAACATTGGTACACCCATTTGTATTAGTCACCAAAACAGTATAAATGGTGGTATCGCTTGGCGAAGCATTAGGATTCGCTATACTTGGATTTGACAAACCACTAATTGGAGTCCAACTATACGTGACGTTTAAAGTGGAAGAAGTTGGACTGCCTCCTATCTGAATTGAATCCTTCAAACATATGATTTGATCTGGTCCTGCCTCCACAAATGGAACATCAGGAGTGACTGTTTTCGAAACAGTATCAACACATCCTTTTGTGGTGGTGGTTATTAACTGAACCGTATAACTTCCCGGAGAAGTGTATGTATGACTCGGATTTTTTAAAGCACTTGAGTCTCCATCTCCAAAATTCCAAGCAAAAATTGCAATGCTATCAGGAACTACGGTGGTTGCATTGGTGAATGGAATTGTTAAATCACTACAGGGAGTAGTAAATGTAAAGTCAGCTACCGGATCAGGATATTTAAATCGAATTCCTTGCGTATTTGAAGTAGAGAATGGACAATCGCCACTGTTGCTTCCCAATTGAATTCGATAGGTAACTGTATCGGCACAAACATTAAACGTATCGCAATAGCTTAATTGATTAGTGGAATCGTACAACACAAAACCACTTCCAATTGGATATTCTTTAAAGATTAAATAATTGGTATCGCTGCTAGAAGATATCGGTGTATTCAGTCCTGTCCAATTAATGCTAATACACGTATCATTTAATATCGGATTAATGTAAAAAGTTGAAATGGTATCTGAAGGTAGAATGGTCCATCCTGCTTGACAGCCTGACCTCACTTTAACAATGTAATGCTTCCCATTGTTATTGGCTCCCGCACCAATATGTGTATAGCTGGTGACGGTCGAATCAAAAATACTATCTAGCAAAGTGTAAGGTCCATTTCTGAAGTCAGCGACGTAAATCATAAAAGCCGAAAATGACTCATCGGGATCATGAATTCCATCCCAGTCAATGGTCACATCTCCATTGGTAAAAACGTTCGCACAATTAATGGGTGGATTTTCTACCAAGGAATCAGCTAAAATGGTAATGGTATAAGTCGCAATTGTTTGCCCTGCTGCCGGACAAAAATTATCAAATGCTCGGATTATAAATTGATAGGAGTTTGCGGTTGCAAAACAGATTGGGGTTGTATTTTGAATGTGATCACAAGTCGTTTCCCAATAGAAGTCAGTCGTATACCTACCAATTCCTGTATCTGGTAAAGGAGAAGTTAAAATAGCACACGGTGGATTCAAGCAACCTGCATTCGGATTGGTAAAATTAGTTCCAAACTGCTGACCACTAGCAAAAACAAAAATGGAATCTACATTGGGGTTGTCTGCTCGAATCGAATCCAAGATGCTAATTCTAAATCGGACGGTATCGCCGACTTTCACCGTATCTCTAAAGCTATTGTTTGCCAATTTAGAAATGATTGGAGGCTCGTTTGACGAACAACCAGAGGCAATAACGGTCTGTAATTCTCGAAAGATTTCCGCTACCTTCTCTCCACATTTGTAAGCAGTTACCTTGATTACTGAAACATATTCCCCTTCAGTAAAGGAGGTAAAAGTAATTTCTCCTGTTTCAGGGTCTAGCACTGCTGCTTCGTTCAATGCATTTTGAGTGACACCCGGATAAGGAGAATCAAAACTATATCCATCTGCTGCTTTGAAAGGGATTTCTGGGGGATTAATACCTTTAACAAAAACGCCACCAATCCGGCAAGGGCTAGTTCCACAAAGGTTTCCTTCTAAAGGCTTTGCCCATTCATAGGAAAGGGAATCTAGGTTATTATCGAAAGCACTGTGATTATATGTAAATCGTTCTCCTGCACAGATAATAGTAGATGGCTTCTGGTAAAAATCTGGTGATGAATCAAAGCACAAGTTCGCATTTTGACCAAAGTAAGGGAACATAATTGCTCTTAGTGTAATCCCGTAATTACTCGCATTATTAATATTATCGATGGCTGCGTTTCTATTTCCTGAGGTCCATGTAAATGCCCAACCATTTGCAGGTGGAACTCCATTTAAGGTGATGGGCGCGCTCTTCAACACATACTCCTCAATCGCTCCCGCGATATCCGGATCGCTGACCGATAAAGTGGCACATGGACTTCCTTCACAAGAAGGAGTAATGTCTATCACACTAAAAAAACTGACTGGAATTAAAGTTCTGTCTCCCGCATTCGGATAATTATGGGCTTCTAGTGCTAGGTTATTGGTACTGTATGAGATTCCATTGCAATCCCGATACACTTTAAGTGTAAAAACATACTGTCCATTGTTTTGACATTCCCACGTAATTTCTCCTCCCATGATGTGGGTGGCAAATACTGAGGTTCCAAAAAATAAGGAAATAAAGAAGAACGTTATTTTAAGGAATAGCTTTTTCATAAACTACGTCTTTTGAGTTTTAGTTTATAATTACGAAATCAAAGTATTTTGGATTGCTTAAAAAATAACTTTTTAAAGTATTTTCTTTGATACAACCATCCGGTGCAGTTTTATTGAAAAAGAGGCCTGTTCTATTGATAAAAAGGCTATTCCAAAAGGAGTATTTATTTCCTGTTAAGTGTGTGTTGAGCGTTGACGGAATCATCCCACATTGCGCAAAGTCTTCTGAAATATAATATTTGATCCATGATAAGTGTAGTTTTCGTTTTTTTAGAGGTTTCAAGAGAATGGGGAATAGGTTTAATTAATTATTTAGAGTTGTATTTTTTACGAAGATAAGGAGAAAAGGTTAGCTCATTTTTGTATTAAAATTCAATACTATTATCGTAACTAATCAAAGCCAACCCCTTACCTAGCTTTAAAACTTGCATAATATTTTAAAAGGATTAAATCTCATTCTTTCAAAAGGAAAATAGAATGCTCTTTATCAAATGATAACTAGATAAACCACTTTTATTTATCAAGGAATTGAATGTAAATAACTTTAAATTGACATTTAATTTCCTAAAGAACTAACTAAATCAAACACCACTAAAAATATAATTCACCTCAAAATTGATTTGCTTAAAAATGGCCCCTTCAATAAATTAATGAGCGCTGATTAACAATTTTGCCTAAAGTAAATCCAAATCAGTATTCATTTCACTTTTGTAATGAGTTGGATGAGAATGATCTCAACGATCTCATTAGTGAAATCTATAATCTAAACAAATAAAATAAAGTTCTTATATTTGCTGACTGTACGATCGGTCAGTAAATATATTTTATGAATAAAAGAGATCAATTACTAGAAATTGCAACTAGATTATTTTCTGAGAGAGGGTATGAAAACACTCCCCTCTCGATGGTTTGTGAGAAAGCAAATGTTTCTAAAGGACTTATTTCTCATCATTTTAAATCTAAAGATGGATTGCTAAGAGAAATATTCAAAAGAACAACCGACTTGATTGTGGAAATGAACAATATTGATCAAGTCAATCTTTCTGCTAAAGAAAGATTGCTACAACTCTTGGAGTCCTTTTTTTTACAACTACAAGCAGATAAGCTGTTCTTCCAATTTAATTTAAATATAATCGTTCAGCCAAGTACACGAAGTATTCTAAAAGACTTGATTGACGAAAGGTCAACTTTTATCCTGAATGCAACTCGTAACCTTTTTAATGAGTTTGATCCTGAGAGTTCACTGGTGAAAAGTCATCTATTCATTGCTGAACTTGATGGCATTGCAATTAGCTACTTAACTGTTTATAAAGAATTTCCATTAGACCAGATAAAACAACAGATTATTCAAAAATACCGTCAACTATGAACTTCATAAAAACAGAGGCTTCAAACCTCATTAGCGAACTTAGAGCAAAACTATATCTAAAGCTTAAGGCTCCAATAGATGCCATGTGGGAACAGCTTTATATTGCATCATCGCAACATTATCTTATGGAAAGTAATAATCAAACTTATGGGTACTGTAGTATAAATGACGAAAAAAGTCTAGTCCAATTATTCCTTATTGATGAGTATAAGTCTAAAATGGAAAATGTAGTTGTCGAGCTAATAAATTCTAACCTCATAACTTCTGCTAGTATAAGCACTAATGAGCCCAATTTATTTAATTGGTGTTTAGCCTTATCAAATAGCATTAAAGTGAATACATACTGCTTTGAACATACTAATACCTATAATGACATTGAATCAAATTTAAATATGGAGTTAGTAACAGGTGAAAGCATTCCACAAATTAAAATGTTCCTTAAAGATCAAGTTGGTATGAACGATACCTTTGGTTATACTGAAAACCTTGTTTCAAGAAAAGAAATCTATATGGTGAAGGATTCAAATGTAATAATTGCAACAAGCGAATTTAGAAGGAGTGAAACACAACCTGATATTACAGACGTTGGGATTATTGTAAACCGAAATTATCAGGGCAATGGGTTTGCAACACAGTTAATGAAAATACAAGTAAATAGAGCGCTTAAAGCTGGCAGAAAACCAATTTGCTCAACAACAGTAGAAAACATTGCCTCTAGAAAGATGATTAAAAAGTCAGGTTTTTACTGTACAAATATCATATTTGACATCTGTTTTTAGGTAAATAACTACTTATGCATCATAAATAATATCACCAAGATAAAACAAATGAATATTACCACGATTATTAGAATAGAAGCAACCATGAGTTCAATAGGAGCTGTCGGTTTATTGATGTGGTGGTTTTCAATGCCAATTTTTCTCCCAATTGCTGATGCAACGGAACATTTTCAGAATTTAATCCTTGATAGCAACTGGGTTTTTGTAAATGTAATCGGATTATGTTCAGTCTTATTATTGACTTTGGGATTCCCGGGATTCTATATGAAGAACTATGAGAAGTTTAATAAATTAGGTTTTTACGGACTAATCATTGCCTCAATAGGACTTATTTTATTTACAAGCATCCAATATTATGAAACCTTATTGTGGCCTGCAGCTGCTAAAATTAATCCAGAGCTACTGCAAATTAATGGGGCTATAGTAAGTGGAGATCTGGGAGTTGTGGTTGGATTAATTTCTTCAGGTGCATTTTTGGGAATTGGATATATCCTTTTTGGTATTTCTGCACTTCAAATAAATTCATATCCAAAGATTCCATTATGGTTTCTTATTATTGGAGCACCGGTATTTGGAAACGGTATAGCATTCCCAATAAGGACAATTGGATTGCTATTATTTTGCATTGGAACTATATGGTTATCAATAAGTATTAAAAGAAATGAATAAATTTATTCGACTCTGTAATCAACTTTCGACACTTGACAATGAGGCAAGTGACGAACTGTTTGATAAACTCAAAACAAAAACTTTTCAAAAAGGAGACTACCTATTGAATGATGGGAATGTATGCAGATACTTATACTTTATTGACAAAGGACTTACAAAAACTTTTTTTTACAGAGACGGCAAAGAATTTATCATGCGGTTCTTTCAAGAAAATATGATGTTTACAGTGGTTGACAGTTTTATCACTCAAACTCCATCAACTTTTACGATTGTGGCATTAGAACCCACCACAGTTACCTGTATTCGTCAAGACGAATTGGAAGAGCTTTGTAAAAAGCATCATTGCATCGAAACATTTTACAGAAAGCTTGTTTCTTTCGCTTCAATAAATATGACGAAACGAATAACCGAGTTGCTTGAAGAAAATGCATCGGAGCGCTACAATCATTTTGTAAAAGAAAATAATTCTCTTCTTCAACGCATCAGTTTGGGTGACTTGGCTTCCTACATCGGTATCACTCAAGTTTCTTTAAGCAGAATCAGAGCAAAGAAGTAATTTTTTATCATTTGATAAATGTTGGGGCATTAATAAGTTGGTGCTTTGCACAAATAAATCAACAAAACTGCCATGGACTTTAAGGACCAACTAAACATTAGGGATGACCGGAAAATTACTCAACTAGACATGGTAATTGCCTCTATAATAACAATTATAATGGGTTTTTTTTTCACATATCTATCACACGGAAAATCACTATTAGTAACATTTCTACCAGGACTTGCGTGTGCATGGAGCATTTACCTATTAATGTTCGTAAAGAAAATTTCGCTTCCACAAACTGAAAAATTTACACCCCTATTCTTAATTGCTTTAGCAGCACAGTTTTTACACTTTGCTGAAGAACATCAAACAGGTTTTATTTCATTCTTTGGAATTCATTACGGAGGCGCTCCATACGATGACAATATTTTTACATGGTTCAACATGGCTTCCTATGCTATTTTTACATTAGGTTATGTTTTCGGAATGTATTTTGGCAAGCGTTTTTTGTTGATCCCTGCTTTCTTTTTTATATGCGCAGGTGTTTTAGGAAATGCTATTTGGCATGTAGTGTGGTTTTTTGAAACTGGACAATATCAACCAGGTTTATACACTGCATTGCTTTATCTGATAATTGCTTCCTATTTATTATATAAATTACTAGGTGAAAAAAAATACGTCGTGAGAGTGATTGTTGCTTTTATATCAGTGCTTGTTCCATTATTACTGACTTTTTCTATTAAGTAACATGATCAAAACTATAAACGACGCAGCAAAGAAGGTAAATCAACTAAGACAAACTGACTTCAAATATTGTCAGAAAAGATGCTGATGAACAGCACGGCAGCAGGTGACAGGATCTATCATATGTTTAGTAACATTTATATTGAAAGATTAGAAAGTATTAATTGCAAAAAATATAATGAAAATGATGCTTAAAATATGGACACAACTATCTATAGGAATTTTATTACTCCTCCTTTGTGATTTATCCTTTGGACAAGGTACTGTAGAAGCGGAATTTGACACCACCTTTCATTATCAATTCAAATCATTGAAGGACAAGAACAATAAAAAGATTCTAATCGATCAATCTCATAATACTATTTATTCGCTCTCCTATGGGCAGGAGACGGCTCGTGAAATGTTAGATATTATGAAAAAAGATGGGTTTGATGTGAAATTTACAGATCTAACATTAGATTCAGTAAATCTAAATTCTACCAAACCAGATATGCTTATTTTACATGGTATGCCCAATGATAAAATTGTATTAGGTAGCGGAGACAAAAAAGAAATTATCTATAAATCACCTTTAAGTGATATAGAGGTTATGGACATTACTAAGTATGTATATAATGGAGGGAGCCTATTTTTATTTTTAAGTCATTTTCCCGGAGGTAGCGGTGCTTTACCTCTTTTAGAAGCATTTAGTGTTAAATTTAGAGATGGTTATGCATACCATCCTAATTTCCCAGGACATAACTGTGGCTTATGTAGTCACTTTCTTATGACCCCAAAAAATGGAATGGTTAATATTAATCATCCAGTTATAGCATCAAGACTTTCAAACGAATATATGCCAGACAGTATAAAGTTTTTATGTGGAGCAGCTATTTTTAGAAATCCAGAAGACAACATATTACCCTTTCCAAAGAATACAATAAATTTCACTCCTACTCACGATGGAAGTATAGATATTGAAGAAACATCAGACTCCTATGCAGGAATGATTGGTTTTAATTTTGGTGCTGGAAGAGTTATCGTTTGCACAGATCAAGGGATTTTTAGAAGTTTAGATCTGCTTATTGATGATGAAAAGATTCCAGTAACGATCCATGATCCCGATTGTGACAATGCCACTTTATTTTTAAACTCAATTCGGTGGTTGACTAAGTTGCAATAAATAAGTTTATCCTATGAAAATAAAAAATAGATTCCTCCTACTTGTATTGGTTTTATTAGCAATTAATCCAATTTCTGCCCAGTCAAGTGATGACAAATATCAAGAGATTCTGGATAAAGCCCACAAGAATGGCTTACCTGCCATTGTAGTATCAGTAAAGCCTGCAAACGAAAGTGCATGGATTGGTAAAGCCGGTGTCAGTAATTTAGAAAGTTCTAGCCCACTTGATATTGATCAAAGTTTTCGTTTGGCGAGTATTTCAAAGATATTTACCTCAGTAGTTGTCTTTCAATTAATGGATGAAGACAGAATAGTACTTTCTGACCCCATTTCAAAATTCATTGATCCATCTATTTTACGAAAAATACCTTACGCCGACGAAATCACCATCCTACAACTTTTAAGTCATAGCAGTGGAATTTACAGTTTTACTGAAAACAATAGTTTCTGGAAAGAATGTTATTTAAATGGAGGAATGTCAAGAATCTGGCAACCACATGAATTGATTAGTTATGTTGAAAATAAAAAACCAATTCATAAACCTATGGCACCTTATTCTGAGAAGTATTACTCCAACACCAATTATATTTTGTTAGGAATGATTATCGAAAAGGCAACTGGAAACTCTTTGTTAAACGAATATCAGAACCGAATTTTTAAACCCTTAAGAATGGATCATACTTTTTTAGAAGGTTATGACAATCAAGATAGAAAACCAATTGAAAGCTATGCCGTTCCAAATACTTTTTTCCTAAAGTCTGCCATGAAAAAGAAAGATATTAAAAAAGTTGGAAATTCTGAATTGATTAATTTAAGTAAAGAGTATAACCTATTCAATAGTTGGGCTTGGGCTGCCGGTGGTATTTCTTCTAATGTTAGTGACCTTTCAATATTCTTATCTGCTTTGAGAAAAGGAGAATTGTTAAACGAAGAAACTCAGAAAGTACTCATGCAATTAAACTCTTCGGTAGACAATGGCATTACCTTTTTTGGGGGAACAGGTGGTTCTGATGGAATTCAGGCTACTATGCTGCATATCATGCCAAGCGATATCGATATTATTATCTTAATTAATTCCACTGGAAGTAAGGAGGTAAATTTAAGTTCGGTATTTATTGAGCTATATAAAAGGGCTACAAACTAATATATTCCATTAAATTCTAAATTATTACGAATTAAAATTCTAGATTAATCATGGCACATAAATTATCTTTGAATAGAATATTTCTTATCCCATTTATAATCTTTGCAAGTACAACTTATGCTCAGAAGAGTGTTTCTTTTGCTGATAGCACTGCCATTTGCAAGAAAGTAAGCAATGAGTATTTTGAAGCTTATTTTAATCTTGATTTTGATTCCATGCTAAATATAATGCATGATAGCATTTCTTTTCAAGACCCGACTGCAAGGTTTGTTTTTGGAGGGAAAAAAATTGATGGGAAAGACAAGGTTTATGAAAATTTCAAACAATCATATGCCTCAATACTTGAAATGAAACAAGACCCGATAAGAACAATATTTTCAAGTAATACAGGCATTTATGAAATCAATCTGACCTGGAAGTTTAAAAACAGCCCCGAGAAAATAATTTCCATAGAAATGCCGCTTATCGTAATCTTAACAGTAGAAAATGGGAAAGTTATCGAGCACAGAGATTATGGCGACTATCACTACTTTATTGACCAATATAACCACCAATTAAGTCAAGGCAATTAACCCTTATCTTAAAAACCAACAAGTTAAACTTATTAATCATTAAAACATTACTTATATGAAACCACAAATATATCTCTCCATTCTTTCAATGTTCCTTATTTCATGTCAAGATTCTCGGCAATTAGATAGTAAAATAATTTCCTCCTTTGGAGAACAACCATACATAACTAGTAATTCATTTGGTAAGATTGCAATTGTTTTTGGAAAGATAGATTCCATTTACTATTCCAGCTCAATTGATAATGGTGATTCTTTTAGTAAGCCCTCATTAGTTGCAAATCACAATGGTCTCGTACTTGGATATTCAAGTGGTCCAAGTATTGCTATCACTTCAAAATATGAAGTGGTTGCAGCACCAGACACATTGGGGAATCTTAATGCTTATTCTCGTCCAATTGATGCGAAATCGTGGTCTGGGCCGTTTCGAATAAATGACGTAGAAGCATCAGTTGGAGAGAACCTTTCAGACATTGCTTCCACTCCAGATGGCATTTTATACTGCGTATGGATTGATACAAGGACTCCAGAGCAAGGAAATCAATCAGAGCATTCTATTGAAAAACCAGAAAATCATGCGGAACATTCTAGCTCAAATACTAATAATCATACGATTGAATCTATTCCAGAAATAAAGGATGATTTAAGCGTCATGACACCTATTGGGATAACAAGGGGTGAGCTGTTTGAGAAAATTGGAGATATTCCTAAAAACTCATATTTGGCATTCCATGACGACAATGAAGGAAATCTATATTGGGTATTTTTAGATAAAGACAAAAATGTTCTTAAAGCAGAGAATATTGAGGAGTATAAAAACTTCCGTATGAGAAATGGATCGAGGGAAAAACCACAGGGAAAAATCTATTTTTCTTCATCACAAGATGGAGGTAAAACATGGTCGAAAAGCAGATTGATTTTTGATTCACCAGATGGGTCTGTTTGCGAATGCTGTAAACCATCAATCATTAGTGATAATGTTGGCAATATCACAGTTATGTTTAGAAACAATTTTGATGGCTCAAGAGATCTTCATTACACCCAATCCACTGATGGTGGAAAAACTTTTTCGCCACCTGAAAAACTAGGGTCAGGAACTTGGAAACTTGACGGGTGCCCAATGGATGGAGGAGATTTAGTTGCTAACAGAGAGGGTGTGCTGAATACTATATGGCAAAGAAATGGAGAAATTTATACGTCAAATTCGAGTTTGTCAGAAAAAAAGATAGGCTCAGGAAGGTCTCCATCTATATCCTCAAATAATCAAAAAACCTACATCATTTTCTCACAAGGAGAAAATATCCTAACAACAAATTCAGGCAATTCAACCCCAATTAAAATTGGTACTGGTTCTTCTCCAAAAGTTATTGCACTTAAAAATGGTGCCCTCTATTTTTGGGTCAATTTAGATGGAATCAATTTCAAAAAGGTGATTTAGCTCCAATCAAATGCTATTTATCATTTTTTAAAAAATTGGATTAGTAGAACAACAAGAGGTGAAATGTATAAAAAAATAGGCGGAACATCAGTGAAAACATAACCTTTGACTCGTATAATACTTCATGCTAAATCGAAAGCATGGTGCTTCGAAATCGCCAACTTTTCATACCCCTTTCGATGGCTGTTTTTAGAAATGAATAAACAAAATTTAAATAAATGAATAAACAGAAAGTATTATTAGGCTTAATTCTTTTTGGATTAGGGTTAATTGGAGTTTTATCCATTCTTACCATGGACATTCCTCTTCCTCCAGAAGCAGAAGCAATCTTAAAAGAACGATTTACTCCTCAACAAATAAAGTTATTGACCTTAATCAATCCAACAATAATACTGATTGTTGCTGTAACCCTAGGAAGCATTCTTTACCAAAAGGCAAATTTGAAAGTGCCACTAATTGAATTGACGCTAGGTAATAAAGATAACCATTCAGACTTTTCTAATCTCTTGATTTATGGGATTCTGGGAGGTGTTTTAGCAGGAGCAATTTTATGTCTTATTACTCTACTATTTTACCCGATACTACCCTCGGAATTTTTTGATTTAGAAGAATCACTAAAACCGACTTTAGCAGTCCGATTTTTATATGGTGGGCTAACCGAAGAAATTCTTATGCGATTTGGCCTAATGACTTTGATCGTTTGGCTAACCTCCAAAATAATTAAGCGAAATAATCCAATTGTATATTGGATTGGGATTATAGTAGCTGCTCTAATCTTTGCATTGGGGCATTTTCCAGTCGCTTTTCAAGCTGTTGAAAACCCATCATCGGGATTATTGGCTTACATTCTAATCGGGAACACAATTGGCGGACTAATCTTTGGTTGGCTGTATTGGAAAAAAGGATTAGAAAGTGCTTTTTTGGCCCATTTATTTGCTCATGTAATTATGGTAATGGCAGAACCAATGATTTTTTAAAAAAGAAATAGGTAGTTAAAAATTTACAGCAGGTTCTTCAAACGCAATTTTCGTTCGAATTTAGAAATACTCATAGACTGTCGTACTTTTTTAATTTTAGGAAGTTTTGTTCTATCATCTACCCATTTTTGATAGTTTTCTTCATTCATTAAAAGGCGTCTAATTTTATACTTCACACTTCTTAATTTTCGCTTATTTTTAGTGATATTACCTATTACTTGATCTCCATCTACAAATAATACATTCTCACTACATAAATCCAACGCCATCATTTTTCCATAATAAATGGAATTCAATTTGGTGCCAAATATATTCCATTCGTTCAATAAATTGCCAGTGATAATATATTTCGTGCCTTTTTCTTGATGCGGCAAACCCCGGAAACACTCAAAACCTTTATCGATTGGCACCAGAAGCGTATCACTTTCATATACTCCCTTCAACATCCTATTCACCTTCACTCGTGTAGCTGTATATCCATTTTTTAAAGTGTCTAGAGTTATTACATCTATTACTTCAACTTCAATTATATTCGACCCAACCGAGTGCACAAATTTATCAGGTCCTGTGCAAGAACAAGCCAACACTTGCAGTTGAATGAGCAACCCAAAAAAGAGCACCAATAGGGAATGAACTACTCTCATTAATCTGAAGGTATTTTAAAATAAAAACGCATATTGGTATAACATTCACGTTTCCTTCCATATCGATCTTCAGCAGCTTTCCAGGCTGGCAAGCTAAATGCTTTTTCCCGAGCCAAACTATCCAATTGAGGATGCACGCCATAAAGAATCTCTACATCACTCACCTCTCCTTTTTCATTGATTAACAACTTAGTAATCACCGTTCCTTTAATTCCTTGATCAGCTAATGGATTTTCATTTTTCCCCATAAAGTCTTCCATTTCTTTGCCAGAATAAGGATATTCTGCTCTTTGATACAACACCTCGCAAGCTTGAATAGGAAGTACCGCTATGTTCTCATCGGGCACTGGATCTATTTGAGGTTCTATCTCTTCATCCATTTTACAATCTAGGCTCATCCTTCCACATCTCTCAAAAGCAGCAATCAATTCATTGCTATTGATTTTGGCTAAAAGACTTAGCGAATCAACAGTAGGGACATACCTCTGATTCGAGGCATCTAATTGGTAGGTTTCTGCAAATTCTCTGAGAGATGGATTTATCGTTTCTGTTTTTCTCCCTGGTATGTTGACATAACTAAAACCGCAATAGCTGGTTTGTATGTTAGCAAATTGGTTTACTGGTTTTATGGACTGTATGCTGCTGTAGTTCAATATCCAACCTTTGGGTACTTTTTTTAAATAATACCTATCGTGTTTATAGCTTGAAAAATCAACCACCGTCACACAGCCGTCATCTTCACGAAATAACTTGAGTTGGTCCCCTTTTTTAATTCCGTAATGATCCCCTTTTATGCTTTCATTCACGATGATGTAGAAATAAGTTTGATCCTGACTTTTAAAATTAGCATCTACGACTATATCTGCTTCAAATAAGTTTCTTAATTCAGGGTGCTCAATCTCTTCTGCATAAGAAGATAGATTTAACAGGAAAGCAAGTAGCACTACAAAATGTTTCATGACCTAAAATTACGTTTTTACAAAAAGGATAAAGTCTCTTTTTTGACCAATGGACTTAAATCATTCTAAATGGTTGGTCAGGTCTTATTCTTTAAATACGTTAGCAACTAAAGATTTGGAATTTTAAAAAAGGATGTACCTTATCATATCGTCACGATCCTGATACACACACCGTACCGTACGGTTTGATAAACCATCTAACGTGGTAAATTTCTGTATATCCGCAATGTATTGATTGGTATCAGACAACGATTGTCCCTTCAAATCTGCAAGAGAAAGAAATAGTATGCTAAAAAAAAGGAGTACAATGTGTTGTTTAATGCCCAAGTTGTTGGTTTATAAGAATTTACGAAAGTAAGGCAATTATACTTAGCTTCTAGCTGAATTTCTAATTTTGAATGGGAAGTGTAGTACAGCTTATTACTATATGTAAAAGCATATAATATTGAAGATATGCTAATCTTTATATCTAAATGCATATAATTTGAATTAAATTATTACTTTTATATTCAAATGCATATAAAATGAACAAACTTACAGAGTTCGTAAAAGCCAAAAGAAAACAATTGGGCATCACCCAAGAGGAATTTGCAGAGAAAGCTGGAGTGGCCCTAACTGTCATTCGAAAAATAGAACAAGGGAAAGATAACCTAAGTGTATCTAAGGTAAACCAAGTGCTACTGCTTTTTGGCCATGTGTTAGGACCAATAAATGAAAACGATGAGACAGGGAATAGTTAAATACAACAACCAAATAGCCGGAACCTTGACTGAGGAAGATAATGGGGCGTACGTGTTTGAATACGACGAACAGTACACCATAAAACACCCCAATCAGATGATAACCTTTGAAATGCCAGTAACAAACCGTCCGTATAAGAGCAAAAGACTTTTCCCATTTTTTGATGGACTAATTCCTGAAGGCTGGTTGCTAAACATTGCCGCAGAAAGCTGGAAAATAAATAAGAATGATAGAATGGGATTGCTGTTAGCCTGCTGCCAAAATGCAATAGGTGCAGTAAGTGTTCACCCAATAAAAGAAAAAGCAAATGGATAAGTGTTTGTACTGTTACAAAGAATTGGATGACAAATCTGAAGGTGATTACCACCTAAAATGCATTAAAGCATTTTATGGAACCAAGCATGCTCCTGCTCTACCCTATCAGTTTTCTGAATTGGAACAATTGGCAAAAAATGCGGCAGAATTGTCCATAACGGTTCCTGGTGTTCAGCCCAAACTATCTTTAGGCTGGGTGAAAACCGAAATCAAAAATGGACACCAAGGCCGATTAACCATATTGGATGCATTGGATGGAAACTACATCTTGAAACCACAAAATACCGATTATGACCAGATGCCAGAGAACGAACACCTTTCTATGAAGTTAGCTTCCTTGTTTAAAATAGATACCGTTCCTTCAAATATGATTCGATTAGCATCCGGAGAGTTGTGCTACATTACCAAACGAATAGACCGCAACAAAGACCATTCAAAAAATCACATGATTGATTTTTTGCAAATTCTAGAGCTAGAAGATAAATACAAAGGCAGCATGGAGGCAGTTGGCAAAACGATTGGTGACCTTTCAGTAAATACCCTATTGGACAAGCTCCGTTTCTTTGAACTGACCCTATTTAATTATGTGATTGGAAACAATGACATGCATTTGAAAAACTTTTCGATGTGGCTAACCGATATCGGATGGACATTGGCTCCTGCCTACGATTTGTTAAATGTAAAATTGATTTTACCAAAAGACAAAGACGACACCGCTCTATTGCTTGGTGGCAAGAAACAAAATTTTAATAAAAGCTATTTTGACCGTTTTGGAGAGGGTCTAAAATTGAATGACAAACAAATCAACGCCATCTACAAAAGATTAAACAAGTGGCTTCCTGAAGCTATTCAATTAATAGACAGCTCCTTTTTAGTCGAAAAGCACAAAGCCAGCTATAAGAAATTAATAAGTAAACGAGTGGGATTGATTGGTGGGTAAGGGAATGAGGGCTATTTTACTCTAAACGGAAGGTTGGACAGCGTAAAATTAATAACCCTCTAAAAACATTTGAGCATTCTGAGATTCTATTTTTTCAGCTATGCTTTCAGATTCATCCGAGCTAATTAAGTTAAAAATTGACTCTGCATCTTTTAATTGTTTGTAAATTCTATATTCTTCGGAAGTCTTCGAAGTAGGCTCATCAGAGATTAAAAAGAACTGGTTGTTCTTATGATCTACAGCCTCTATCGTTTTTAGATGTGCGATTACACTTATGTAAGTATTAAGCTCTTTGTGTAAAGTAGCTGTAGTTTTGGTAAGTGGCAATGTTTTCGCACCTATTAAGGCACCATTCTTACCTATACAATCTATTTTAAAGGCACTTAAGAGCGTAGGCGCAAATCTCGAATCTAACTCAATATTGGTATGTACTTTTTTAGCTACTCTAGTAATTAACTTTGAATTTACCCTTTTGTAAAATTGAACTTCTTTCTCTGAGTTTTTTTCTTTTTGGATAGGTTCTATTTGATCTACCAATAAATGAAAAAGCTGATTAAATTTTACAGCGTCAATACTATCATAGATTGCTTTAGGAGCAGTAAAACCTAATATACCATTACTATACTTCGACAAGTATTCAAAGTAGTTTTCTGATATAGGTTGATTGATATTAAAAAATACGTGCTCTTGATTCTTGTTTTGATTATTTACTTTTTGAAGATTAGCAGTTATTTCTTTCACTAATAATTCTATCTGTTTAGAATCGGTTTTCATTAATGATTTTGCAACTCTCTTTTTTAAATCAGAAAATTGAAAATGAAATGAATGGCCATCAAAAACGATTAATCCAATGATAATAGAATCTTGGGTAAAAGAATTAGGCGATATTTTTACAAGGCTATAGAAAGAATTCATTTTTTTATGTCTTTAATAATGGAACAAAAAAGTTGGAAAACTAGTTTATTTCTGTCTTCGTTGAATAAAAAATGGCCTAAAGCTTCTTCATTGGTCTTGTCTATCTGAATTTCCGGAGGAAAAAATTGAGAAATTTCCGGAAATTTACTTTTGCATTGTGCTATGCAAAGATAGAACTTTTCTCGCAATGTGTTAAACCATGCTGCGTCTATCTTGGTTTGCCTAACCAACGCTTTACCTGCCGGAGCGAACAAAATAGAATCGTTAAAACTAAAACCATCACCATAGTCAGGATTTAAATCTATATAATTCATAGAACTAAACGTGTAAGCATGGTCTATAGCTACAAGTTGCAATGCAGATCCAAATGGACTAACAAGCAGGTTATTATTGCTTGGTTTGCGGTCATCATTTTGTACCCAAATATCAAATAGCGCAATTAAAAACAAGTCCTCAAGGTTTTCTATTTCTCTACGGTTTACCTTTTTATCGAAAGTAAAAAGATTGGATAAATCAATGGAGTTTTCTATGAAAGATGAACCAAAATGATACGGTAAAATCTTGCCATTTTTTAACTCTTCTTCAATTAATTCTTCAGGTATTTGTAACCATGAAAATGCAGGAGTACTAATCTTCCATTCATTTAATAAAGCATGGCAAACCACTTCTTTTTGTATGGAGATGACATCAACCTGTGTTTTTGGAAGTTTTAAAACATAAAAAGAGTAATCATCAGCTACCACCTTGTACGGCGCATGGCCGTCAGTTCGATACTGACTTTCAATTAGTACTACTTTTTTATATGTTAGTTTGTATGACAATTAATTGGGTTACTTATTAAATATAGGATTCATCCTTTTATGCGCCTCTCTTTGATGTTCTCTTGGAGACTTTAGATTTACTTTTCCTCTATTTTTTTCCTGCTCTTCTTTCAAATTAATTGAAAGTAAATTCTTGTAGTGTATCATTCTCTGGTGATTTAGAGTCCTTATTTATTTGATTAGAATATTGGCTATTTTAAAAACTTGTATTCAGCAATATCTCCCAATTCGGTGTATCGATTTCATTCTCTCTTTTGTATTGGGTTAAAATTTCCTTCATGACCGGTTTAAATTCCGGTTCTATAAAAAGTGGGAAATAACTCAACCCATTTTCATATTCTTTTAGCATTCGGAATATTGCTTCTGGAAATGACATAGAACTAATTTTTGAACGTTCATTTATTCCGTTTAAATCTAAATCATCATAACTCATTTCAGACACTGAATAGACATACCAGTCGTGACCTTTATCGTCAAAATATCTACTTATCCGTAAAGTGCCTCCTTCAGTCCCAAGCTCTAAAACTTTTTGCATTTCACTCATAGTATTCTATATCCCAATTTATTAAAATCTGCATATCAAATATAGATTTCATTTAGTAAAATATCCATCCTTCAGATGCTATTCTAATCATATCATCGGTTTTTTCGTCAGGATAATTCAATCTATTTGGATCATAAGAGCGATTCAAATCTTCAAAAAATTGAACAGCAACTTCGGCACAAATCTGAGCATCATCAACATCTGATGTTTTTCTTACCCTCATTTCATCAGCGTGCTTTGTTCTAGCTATTGCTGGATAAGTTTCAAGAACAGTTAAATTTTCATTCTCCCAAACTCCCTTTTTATTATTTTTTAATCCAAGCTTAGCTATTAAATGAATAGCCTTTGTGCTTTGAGCTCCAATCATGTGATTAATAGTAGAGAGTGGTTTATAATTTGAATTGTCTGCATTCAACTTCTGCTCGGTATAACGAAACAAGTAATCGTTTTCTCTAAAATTATCATTTACTGTCTCTGAAAATTTATTCTTGGTTAATAATGTAATGAGTGGACTTGGAAATCCCAATGGAGCATCAATTGCCAAGATTGCTTTTCCTGAAAATTTTAAATTTGTTTGACACAAATCGAAACACTTTTGAATAAAATACTTAGAACTACTTTCCTCTAATATTCCGCCTAATTTTCCTGGCTTCCCATTTTTTAAATTGCCTCTAAATTCACCTCTATAATTTCCCTTATCATCAATAATGTATAGCGCATCACGGCTTTTGGTATTCTTATCGCAATACCAAGCTCCCACATCCCAACCGATAAAGTAGGTTTTCATATTTCTTTTATTTCTTAGGATTAGATTGAGGAATAATATCTGAATACTGTTGTACTTTCTTAGGAATTCGATGGCCTGCACTGTGCAATTTTCGTATGAATTCATCTGCATCAGAACTACTCAGACAATTATTTTCAACCGCATAGTATATAAAATCAAGAGTTGTTAAATAACTAATTTCATGCAACTTGCAATACTCTTTAATATCCTTTAAATTACTACTTCCTATAATATCTTTACTAAATCTAGCTACAGCCATGCAAGCACTCTCGCCAGCCCCTCTAAATTGTTTGTTCTTTAAAAATAAATACTCTTTTCGTACTTCTCTATTCTCCTGAGGAAATGGGATTAATGTTATTATTTTATGCGTTAAAAGGTTCTCCACTTCTATTCTCTTTGCTCTATAATTTTGTAATTCCTTATAAACAATGTCTAAGATACATAGTGGGAAGGGAAAAATTTTAGGTAGTATATAAATATGACCTCCGGTTAAAAAGTGGGAAACAACATCAGCATCTATTAATATCTTCAGTTTACTCTTTTTCATCCTTAATCTCACTAAACAGGTTTTCTAATTTTTCAGAAGAAATACCCCAATCTTTCAATAAAGAAATATAGTGTGATTCCGAAATCTTTTCTTTTTCTAGAAGCCGTTTTGCCAAAGTTCCATAATCTCCTAATGCTAAATTTTGGTTTCCAGGTTCATATAGATTGGTAGAATAACCGTGACCAATTGCAGAGCGTTTTACATTGCTACAAAACAATTCAAATGTTTCTTTACCAACTAAATTCATTTCCTTTAATCGGTACCACAAAGCTCCTCTGGAACAAGAATAAAAATGTTCTATTTTTAATAAAGTAGCAATGGAAATCTTATTCTTTTTCAATTCTTCATCAGGAATCAAACTTAGCAGACCACCTGAAGGTAGCAAAAGGTGAGCTGCAAAACGATCTGCATTAAACTCCTCTCCTGCTTTCTTATCAAACTGAGCTGTTTGACAAGTCATAGAGGAAAAGTTCTCTTGAACATATAAATGATACAATTCATGGCAAATAGTAAAATGTTGTTTTCCTATAGAATGTGTACTATTTACCATCAAAAACCTTAAATCACCGACAATTTTATCTGTAATTTTTATAGCCATTCCAGAAAAATCTCCGCTTAAATCTTGAAAACTAGAAATTACATTTAAGCTGCTCAACAGACTTTTAAATCGAATAGGATCCTTATCTCCTATGCTATGTGTTTGCCTAAAATCAGAGGCTAACTTTTCTAATAAAGTATCGCTTTTAGTCATTCTTAACCATTTTTAGATAATTTCTAGCTATGGTTTTAAATTTGGCAATAGATTCCAAATCCATTTTACTTAATTGATCTGCTCTAAACGCAAAAGAGAGGTTTAATTCTAGCTCTGATGCATCACCCTCCTCCAAATCATATTCATCAACACCGAACAATTCTGCCGCTTTTTGAATTAAGTGTAACGGCATTATTCGTTGTCCATTTTCATAATAGGAAACTTCTTCACGGGACACTCCCATATATTCAGCCATCTGATTTTGAGTTAAATTTAACTTAACTCTAAACAATTGTAAGTTATTTGGAAGTTTTGTAGATGAATTCATGACGACTTATTTGGTTGTTACAAAATAACGAATTTTATTCGAAACGCCAAGCTATTGTAACACTATTTACAAATATCCCTACGCCACCCCCGCATTTGCATTTATAGTATCTATAATACTGATAATTCGCACCGCATCACCATCGTCAAAGATCCCAGAGACACCGTCTTGGTGAGAATCCGTGAATGGAGATTCGAACAACATTCTCTTATCAATCGTTCCGTTGGTGCTTAAAAATTCGATTATCTTTTGAATAAAGGTGATTTGATTGGCCGTAAAATTCCCCGATTGAAGGAAAGTCGCAAATGCTTCTTGTGCTGCAGTTACCTCCAAGCCGATTATACTTCTAACAAACTTTCCTAAAGGTTCATTTCCATAAGTTTTCTGAAAATCTTCTATACTCCCTCTGTCCGCTCCATCAAACAAGACAGTCTCCAGTTGCTTCAATTCATCTTCTGTAATGGGTAAATTGGTATTCAGTTTAGAAATCACCAACAAATTTCTATTCTCTCGAATGTATGCCTCTACCCTCTTTTTGTAAAGTGATGAATTAGCCGTGTTGTATATTGTAGCTCCATCCTTCACCTCTGCCTTAGAATCAGTAAAATTGGTGTAAAATGGCTCTTGTTCTCTACTTTCTAAATACTGTACCAATTCACGAATCTCTTCACGTATTTCGTTTAACCTTCGCTGTTTTAAATCAGAATAAAAATTAGGATCCTTTAAATTTTCTATCAACTTTGTAGATCTTAACACCTGAGGAATGGTATATTTTTCAGATAAACGTTCTGCTATTCCAATCAACTTTTCGTGAAAACCTTTCTCTGAATTCAATTTTAAATGAGTTGCTATTTGTAATTTCAACATCATCAAGTCAAAGCGACGCACTACTTCGTTCACTTTCTCCGGCGACGGCAAATCCGACAAATGAGTTTCTATTTGATGAACATCATCAGCAGATAAATTATTCCACCTCGCTCTATCTTTGAAATCATCCACATACCTCAAATTCATGTTGACTTGAAACCTCGAACGGTCTAAGTTTTTAATTGCGGCATGCAAAATATCCAACAGTTCACTAGAAAGGGCAATGTTATCAGCTTCTCCAGTTTCCGCCAACAATCGACTCAACTGCAGTCTGGATTCGAAAATCAATTGAGTGATGGGTTTACTCAAAGTAGATTCTTTTCCATTCTTATTGATTCCAAAAAATTCAAAGTTCATGCACACATCAAAAATCAAGAACTCTGTCTTCTTTTGACCTGGACCAAAAACATCTGGACACAAACGAGTTCCTCTTCCTATCATTTGCCAAAATTTAGCATACGACCGCACCACTTTAAAAAACACCAAGTTCAATACCCTTGGAGCATCAATTCCTGTATCCATCATATCAACTGAGACCGCAATTTGTGGTAAATTCTCATTAAAATGATCACAGAATGAATCGATTAAACTTTGAGAATGAGACACTTTATTGTGAATGGAAGCTATAAAACCTGCTGGCTTATCTGGATATCTTTTTTCAAAACATTCTACAATAAACTGAGCATGATTCTGATTCACCGCAAAAATGATGGTTCTACCAATTTTATCGCCACCCTCTATTTTCAACCCCTCTTCCATTACAGTATCCAACACCTTGTTCACCGTATCTATATTGAAGAGCTTCTTATTCATTTGGCTGGCTTCAATTTCTTCTGGAAACAACCCCGTGGTTTTATCCATAAAGGTTTCCTCGTATTGCTTTTTATCTTCTTCAGAAAGCTCGCTGTACTTTATTCCTTCTCGGATAAATTCAGTGGAAACATCTTGATTATTATATGGAGTCAGGTATTTAGGAACCGCCTGTTCCAAATCATAATTAAAGGTTGGATCTTTTGTTGGACAACCAAACAATTCAAAGGTATTGTGATCGATACTTTCCTTCGGAGTAGCAGTTAATCCCACCACTAACGAATCAAAGTACTCAAATATAGCTTTGTACTTACTGTAAATAGAACGGTGCGCCTCGTCTACTATGATTAAATCAAAATGACCAACGCCATAAAAACGCTCGTCAGAATTACTCACATTGTCTATGCGGTGCATCATGGTTGGATACGTACTAAAAATCAATCGAACACCATCCTGCTCCTTGTCTTCTGTTAAATCTACAGATGATAGGTTGGTCAAATATTCCCCAAAATTCCGCTTGGCCTGACGAACCAACGCATTCCGATCGGCTAAGAACAGCACCCGTTTAATCCAATTGTTTTTAATCAATAAATCGACCAATGCAGCCGCCGTTCTGGTTTTACCACTTCCTGTAGCCATTACCAACAAAGCACTTCTCATGTCTCCTCTTAAGCCGTCCTTCGTCTTCACTACAAAAGAATCTGCCACTCGTTTTATCGCTTCTATCTGATAAGGTCTACCGGCGATATCAGCATTGGGATTGGCCAAGCGAATGTCTGTTCTGGTTTTCCGTTTTTGAATCATCCACAGCAATTCATCTTTGGTGTAAAAGCCATACACTCGGCGAGGAGCTGAATAAAAAGTATCGTCCCAAATATTCGTTTCGTAGCCATTGGAATAAAATATAACAGGGCGCTGCCCGTGCATTTCCTCCAAACAATTGGCATATAAAAACGCCTGATGCTTGCCCACCTCAGCTGCCTTAGTGGTTCTTTTGGCTTCTATAATGGCCAAAGGCTTGCCCACATTGTCCCACAACACATAATCTACAAAGCCATTGCCTTTTGGATTGTCTGAATTAACGGGCATTCCTTTCACCGGATATTCAATATGGTAATTGGGCTTTAAATCATACCAACCGGCTTCTTTTAGATTGACATCAATGAGGTTTTTCCTCGTTTGTGCTTCGTTGTATTCAGAAGGCACTTCTATTAATCGTTCTTCCTTTTGCTTTTTCAGAACGGCCTTCGCTTCTTTCTCTTTTTCAGTGTATCTCGCTAAAGCTTCTTCACTTTCTCTTGCTTTTTCTAATGCGGCTTCGTTTGCTTTCTGCAATGCCTCCACTCTTGCCAACAGCTCATCTTGCTCTTGGCTTCTTTCTTTTTCTAATTCTTTTAATTGCCTTTTCTGTGCCCCAATTTTTGGAACAAAGTTCATGTCAAAAATCCCTGGCAAACTCACTACTTCTTGAGAGTAATTCCCTGCAAACCATTTCAAAAACCCGTACAAGTATTTTATACTTACCAAAGCATCTGCAGGGTTTACTCTATTGCCATAGTGCGCTGCATTATTGCCAGTTTTTCTTACTATGTGCAACCCAGTTAGATGATGATACGGTACAATCGCCTTGATCTCTTCTTGCTCCATCAAGTTGACTAACTCTTTGTTGTACGGCAAATCAATGAACTCCAAATCATGCAACAAATGCATGCATTCCTCTAAAATTAAACGGCAATAGTTGGCCGTAGAAACAGGTTCTGTATTGATCCGCTCCTCTGCCTTTTTCATCTTCTTGTAAATAGAAGACCACTCTTGTTTTAGAAACTCAAAATTGCTCATGGGTTCATTTGTTAATTATTTGCCACTCCTTTGTCCGAATTGGGATTTTTTGGATTATTAGATGATTGGATTTTGTTCGCATTTCAATTAATCAGTTGTATTGGGGTATTTATTATTGGGATGTCGTAAGCGTTTAACTTCCAGACTTCTTGCACCGAAATTAAGCAATAAGCCCAAATCAACTTTATAAGCTACGAGATAGTTTAACCCTTGTGCCAAATGAACATCTTCCATTTTAACTACTGCTTTTAATTCAACCATAACCGTTTCCTCAACTAAAAAATCTACTCTCCGAGAGCCGATTCCTTGGCCATCATAATAAAGTGGCATTTCTAATTCTCTTGCAAAAGATAATCCTTGGTTTTTCATTTCAATAGAAAGTGCTCGTTGATAAATTACTTCCTGAAATCCGTTACCTAATACGGCATGTACTTTCATGGCGCAACCTATAATTTTGTACGTTAAATCATCCCTTATTTCTTCCATTCTATTTTTTCTTTCTTCCTTTTACAACCAAATCCAACAATCCGTAAATCCAAAAAATCCAAATTCTTACAATTTACTTTTAAACGCCCCCTGCAACAAACTACCAAACAACTCCTCTGCCTTTACCAACTCGGCTTGGGCTTGCGCTTTTTGGGTTTTAATCGCTTCTACTCTCTCTGCAAATTGGTTTTGGAGTGTGAGGGGTGGAACAAATACTTCAAAATCTTTAACATTGGATGCGGATAGCTGGGGTTGTGCAGATCCTGAATTGAGATTAATTAGCCTTTTAAACACTGGTGGACAAATCAGTTGAAGTACTAAGTATTCTGACAAACAAGTTGAGTCAGGCCTTAAGATAACCATTTGGGCATTAATAAACCCTTCCTCATATTGACAATTAAAGACAGCAGTCTTGCCAGTTCCATTCCCTCTTAAGGTCATTAGAACATCTCCAGTTTTACATTTGCCTCTTTTTAAAGAATTAAATTTTTCTGATGAAATGAATTTAGAATCCTTAACTATGAATCTACCATTTTTAATATCACCCGAACTTAAGAATAGCTTTCCCTCAGTTTTAATTTCATCTCCACTCGGGTAGTTAGAAGATCTATCTCCATTTTCAAACTCACAAAATTGTTTCATTTTTTGTTTAAGCCACCCTTTTGGATTAGTTACCGGATCCCCAAACATGTCCAAAAACAAGCTTTGGGTCAATTCATCGTATTTGGTAAGAAGTGCTTTTGTTTTTTGGCGGTAACTGTCTGCTTCATCTAAAATAGCCGCTATCTTTTTTTGTTCGGGAAGTGGTGGGAGTGGGATTTTCGTTCCTTCTAAATATTTAGGTAGTTGTAAATTTATTATACCAGTTGTCTTATTCTGATAAGCTGAAGTAAAACCAAATTTATGATTACAAAATAATATGTAAAGTAAATATTTTGAATTAACAATCTCAGGATTAGGCCGTAATATTGCCGTAAAATTATTACAAAGATAAATTCCTTCTTCATCAAAAAACACAACTCGACCAACAGGTTGTTTAGGACTTCCACCTGACTTTTCGATAATTATGTCACCTCTATTTAACTTTTTAGATTCAACCTTTTTAGGATCTATATTTCTCAGAACTACATTAGAATAATCTAGTCTTCCTTCATTTGTAAAATTAGTTGTTCTTAATACTTTTATTGAGTCACCTTCAGAACCCCATTCTCCAGTAATTGGCTTTTGAACTATTTCTCTTAACGATTTCACTACCATCATTTCAACATCTCCTTTAAAGCAGTTAATGCTTGGTTTCTTTCTTGGTCTATGGCTTCAATGGCAGCTATAATGTCTGTTGGTTTTTCGTACACTATTTCTTCGTATTCTATTTCTTTGTAGCGGTTTATACTCAAATCCCAATCGTTGGCTTTTATTTCAGAAAATGGTACAAGAAAGGATTTGTCGGTGCGGAGGCGCAAATATTCGGGCACTTCGGCTCCGCTCAGTGTCCGAATATCTTCACTCCGTTCACTGAGCGGAGCCGAAGTGATCGGAGTGTCAGCGAGGGAGTGAAATCGTTCAACAATATCAGGAATGTTGTTGTCTTTTATTTCGGCACGTTTGTCGTCTAGGCTGTAGCCGTCGGCGGTCATGTCGTAAAACCAAACGTTATCGGTGCCGCCGGTGCCTGTTTTGGTAAAAAACAACACAGCGGTGCTTACTCCTGCATAAGGTTTAAACACTCCACTCGGCATAGAAATAACGGCTTCTAGTCGGTGGTTTTCTATAATTTCCGAACGAATTTGTTTGTGTGCGTTTGAGCTTCCAAACAATACGCCATCTGGGATAATTACGGCTGCTCGTCCACCTGTTTTCAACATCCGTAGCATCAAGCCTAAAAACAACAATTCGGTTTTCTTGGTTTTCACCGTTTTCAATACCGATGCTTCTACATCGTCGTAGTCCAAACTGCCCTTAAATGGCGGATTGGCTAAGATTAAAGAGAATTGCTCTCGCACATCTCCGTTGCTGTTGCTCAAGGAATCTTTGCCAATTAAATTGGGTTTTTCTATGCCGTGCAATTGCAAATTCATGGCTGCAATCCGCAACATGGTAGGATCTGATTCTATTCCGGTAAACATTTCAGTATCGAAATGCTTTCTAAAGTCAGGTTTGTTGAATAGTTTATCGTGGTTTTCATGAAAATATTCTCCGGCAGTCACCAAAAAACCAGCTGTACCGCAACTTGGGTCACAAATGGTATCGGTTTCTTTGGGTTGCACCATGTCCACCATCATTTTTATGATGTGTCGTGGCGTTCTAAATTGTCCGTTTTGCCCAGCAGATGCTATTTTAGAAAGCATGTATTCGTACAAATCGCCTTTGGTATCTCTGTCGTCCATTACAATCAGGTCGATTTGCTGCACCACTTTGTCCAACAACCGTGGAGTTGGTATCATAAAAGTGGCTCCTTTCATGTATTGCGCAAATACGCCCACCGAATCGCCCACTTCTTTCATGTGGTCGAACACGGTTAACGGTCGTTTGTCTGTTGTTTTGGTAAACAAATCAAACATCGCTTCAGGGTCTTTATTTTTAAACGAATTCCAACGCAACTCCGCTTCTTTGTCCGTAAAAATGGGGTTCTTCATTGTTTCCCCAATCAAATTGGCTTTCTTTTCCTCAGTTATTTGTCGCTCGTCCAATCGTCTTAAAAACAACAAAAAAGTAAACTGCTCTATCACAGACAAAGGATTGGCTATTCCACCATTCCAAAACGCTTCCCATATTTTATCAACTTGACCTCTTAATTCTCCTGTTATCATGTATTGTGTTTTGCTTTAAATTCTAGGTTGTAAATATAATGTTCAATTGGGCTGTGGTGGTGGGTTAAAGGTTTATTGTTTTCCACGTATTAAACACAATATCTAAAACATCTAGTTCTTTTGATACTGTAAATCTTTTTTTTAACTCCTCAAAAACAATTTTACTATAATCCTTACTCTCTAGATCATTCATATTGAACTTAATCCACATTAAATGAGTTTGATTATTTCCTCCTTGAACCTCTGTCTTAAAATGTTTTGGGAAATTAATATCGTTCTCTTCTAGTGCTTTAATTAATTTATTACCAAATTCTTTATGATTTTTACCAAATATTTCAAACATACATTGATATTCATTTTTAAACCTCAATCGATTCATATCTACATAAAAACGAAAATTATCAGTTACACTCTTGTCCCATCCTCTCGAATTAAATAGCTCATTTTTTTGATCAAAGTAAAAGTGTTTTGATTTAGTTCCTATTGAATTTGTATTAGGTTTACAGCCCAATTTATTAAATGCTTTAATACTACTTTTATTCACATACTCTAGAAGTTTCGTGTTAACATCAAGGAGCTTCACAATATTTGAATGTTCATTGTGAAATTGAATTAATTGCTCTTTCATAATATGTTCGGGATTATAATTTTTATACAAGTTTTTGATGTTCAAAAAGTATTCTTTTAAAAATAGTAAGTGGCGGTCGTCAGCTTCCAAAAAGTATTCAGAAAGATTACTTTCTATTGTATTGACGAGCTCTTTATGAGTTATAGTAATGTATTCAATGCCATTATTTAGATTGTACTGCTCTAGATTAGTCTTCCCTTGGGAAAGTACTATGCCAATTTTATTTTTAGCTTTAACCGTATTCCAATAATCATTTAAATCATTTTTTAGTTCATGATAAATCTTATTCTCGATTATTATGGCCCAATCTTCTTTTTGATCTTGATCTTCTTCCTTGGCTTCCGTCTCACTGTCGTTACTTTCACTTTCAATTAACAGGTCAATTCTCCCACCTTTAAGTGTGGTGTATTCTCTGTAAACAGAAAAGGGAGAATCAAAATTCTCTTTTTTAAAGATTAAGGGCTGATCTTCTTTACAATCGCAAGTTTTATTATCTAACCTATCACCATTGATTTTTATAGAAATACAATCCAATAAACTATTAAAAAATAGCTTCTTAAAATTGTGTTGTTCATTTTCTTGAAGGTAAAAGGCTAGGAAATTACTATTGACATTTTCCCAGCTTGGGAAGCCAGAGATGTCGAAGAAGTTTCTTCTCTCTTTTGGTAATTCAGGCAAGGAGTTGATTAGATCCTCTAACCATTGGTAGGGATTATTAGTCTGCAACATATTTTTTATCAGTATTAGTTTTCTTAAGGGCTTCTAAACTAAGTAATAAATACAAATTAGAAAAATAAAAAAATAAAAACGCGGGAGTTAGTGTTACAAACCCTCCAAAAAAGCAATATCGCCTATCGCGATATGCGATAAGGTATTCTAATTCACTAATGGATATTAATAAATAATTGCTAAATTTATTTTCTTAAAAATTACCTTAATGACTACCAAAGACTTACTGCAAAAACTTTTAACAGATAAAACTGCTCGTCAAGCCCGATTAAATCTAATGAGTGGGCAACTTCAAGAATTAGATATTGACCTAGCAAGTTCTAGAATTGGAAGGTGGTTTGGCTCGACTTACTTAACTGTAAAAAGAATAATTGGCCTATTTATAGGATGGGGATTTATTGTTATTGCCTTACTTTTTATATTTTTCCCTGAACTTATTACTGAAACAAGAGAGTTTAAAGAACTGAATATATTGGAAGTCCAGACCGGTAAAATTCTAATTCGGATAATTTGTACGTTACTCTTCTTATTGGGTTTATTTCTTCTTTACATCAGCAGACTAACTCAGAAAATGAGAACAAGAAATCGTAAAATTTCTGAAGCACAAAGTTTAACCCAGTCTATCATTGTTAGCTTTCAAGAAGAAATTAAAAATTCTGAGTTGGATGTTCAAATCATTCGTGGCATTGTAAATGAAGATCGATAATCGCAAGCAAACCACTAATTAATAAATAGTTGGAGTAGAATGATTGACCTCCGCTGCGCTCTGGTCATCCTGTAATGGGGTTGCCACAAGAAAAGCCTAAAAAGGTACATTGAGTGAAATGAATGTACCCTTCGGTACAATTAATTCGGACACTGAGTGGTTTTAATGTGCCCTTCGATACTATTAATTCGGACACTGAGTGGTTTTGCTGAAAGCAAAATTGTATCGAAGTGCCCGAATTAACCACTCAAGGTACAAAATGAATTGTATCGAAATGCCCGAATTAACTATTCGTGGTGCTTTCGTTTAGTATCGAAATGCACTTTTTGTTTTCAAGACAGTTTGAAGTAAACAATGGCTTTTTAGTGGCAGGATAGATCTCCGCTTCGCTTTAGTAATCCTAATTGAACTTGCCACAAGAAAAGCTTTAAAATGTCAACAGAGTCAAACATAAATGAATCAGGTGAACCAAACCACAATATTCCATATTCCGATTTAGAATAATAATTAAGTAAACATTGATATTAAATGAATCAATATGTAATATTACATATTCGAATATGGAATATTATAAAACATGAAATACCAGCAATCAATAATGAGTCCGTTAGATGTGGTTGTTTTAGTGCGATTGTGCATTCAAGATAACCCAACTTCACAAACTGAATTAGCAGATGCCCTTCAGCTAAGCCAGTCAGAAATTAGCAAATCCATGGCTCGATCTCGTTATGCCGGTTTGTTATTTGGCAAAAAGCAGCAAGTCATGAGGCAAGCATTCATGGATTTTTTAATCCATGGAATCCGCTATACTTTTCCGCAACAACCGGGTCCTATTGTGCGAGGCATACCAACCGCACATAGTGCTCCACCATTAAGTGAGCAAATTCAAAGTGATGAACCTTATGTTTGGCCTTCGCATTTAGGCACTGTTCGTGGACATAGTATTGTTCCACTATACCCAAAAGTGGTTGAAGCAGCCAAAAAAGATACTCAATTATATGAGGTATTGGCATTAATTGATGCCTTAAGAGTTGGAAGAGCTAGAGAACGAAACATTGCAGAAGAAGAATTAAGGTTACGATTATGCTAAAAAATACTCAAATCAATCGAGCAGCAACTAAAAAAGTGGCAAAGGCACTTGGAGACATCAACGAATGAGTAGTATATGTTGGTGGTGCTGTTGTAAGTTTATACATTGATGATGCCTCTGCAGAAGATGTGCGACCGACTAAAGATCTTGATCTAACCTTAAAAATTGCTAGTCTGGCTGCTCTTGAAGAATTGCGAGAAAGTATAGTTGCACGTGGGTTTATTCAAACTGCAGATGAAAATGTAGTATGTCGTTTTCGTTACGAAGACACCTTGGTAGACATTATGGTTACAGAAGCTGTAGGTTGGGCTCCTGGCAATCGATGGTTTGCACTAGGATTCAATTTAGCTTACACCTACTCTTTTGAAACAATTCAAATAAAATTATTGCCACTACCCTATTTTTTGGCTGCTAAATTTGATGCCTTTTGGGATCGAGGAATAAAGGATGTATTGGCAAGTCATGATTTTGAAGATATTGTGTATTTATTGAATTATAGTATTGATATCGTGAATGAAATACTTCAATCTGAAAATCCAGTCAAAGAATATCTAATAGAATGCGCTACTAACATAATTGAAAGTAAACCTATACAAGAGGCCATTATTGGCAATTTGTATTATGAGGCGCAAGAAGAACGCTTTTTAATGATTATGGACAAACTTCACCAATTGAAAAAAGGAGATTAAGGATTTCTAAAATAGGCAGTAAAGAAGATTTCAAGAAATAAAAATGACTAAACAGCCAAAATTAAGGCAGGATAGTAAATAGGACCGCTATTTCTTTACACCTGCACTTGAGATAATTTGCAATTTGCGAATCGCGAATTAATGTGCCCTTCGATACTATTAATTCAGACACTGAGTGGTTTATTTTGTGCCTTTCAATACATTTAATTCGGACACTGAGTGGTTTTGCTGAAAGCAAAATTGTATCGAAGTGCCCGTATTAACCACTCAAGGTACAAAATGAATTGAATCGAAGTGCCCTAAAAAAATAATCAGGGTACAAATTTAGCTACTCAGGTTACTTTTAAAAATTGTGTAAAAATGACCGAATTAATCAGTTGGGGTGTATTCATCGAAAGCAAAACACATTTTATTTAAAACCAACTTTCAAATAAAACATCAATAAAATCAAACCCTTATGGAAGAATAAAACGACTGTTTTTCATTGTAAAAAGGGGAATAAAAAATAAAGTAGAAAATTTTCTCAATAATGCTTTTAGATTTGAAATAGATTATTACTTTTGCTCTCCCGTTTGAGGGATGTACACAATATCGATTGTGTTATGTGAAGAGGATTTGAAACGGAAAATTAGGAGAGATGGGTGAGTGGCTTATACCAGTAGTTTGCTAAACTGCCGATCTTGTAAAGGATCCGGGGGTTCGAATCCCCCTCTCTCCGCAAGAAATTGAAAGACTGAAAAAACAGAGAAAACTGTTTTAAATTAAATCAAAGTGTAGCTTTCCGGAGGCAAATAGAATACACTAAAACAATACACCTCGGGGTGTAGCGTAGTCCGGTCATCGCGCCTGCTTTGGGAGCAGGAGGTCGCAGGTTCGAATCCTGCCACCCCGACCAAGAAAAGCCTTCTATCGAAAGATAGAAGGCTTTTTTGTTTTCAAGAAGTTGAAGTTTACTTCAAACTGACTTGAAAACAAAAAAGCATAATTCCAAGAATTGGAATTGAGGCTTTTCTTGTGGCAGACCACATACAGGATGACCATAGCGCAGCGGAGTTCAACCCTGCCATCAACTATTTATTCTTGATCCCTATTTATTTATTTCGCGATTTGTTCTCGCACAAGAATCGAACAAAAATAAAAAAGACAAAAAGTGCATTTCGATACATTCCTCATTCTTCGGAACACTCAATGTACTTTTTAGAAGCTTTTCTTGTGGCAACCCCAATACAGGATGGGCCGACTGCAAGGAGGCCAACCCTGCCACCCATAGCCATCGTTTACTTCAAACTGACTTGAAAACAAAAAAGCATAATTCCAAGAATTGGAATTGAGGCTTTTCTTGTGGCAGACCCCAATACAGGATGGGCCGACTGCAAGGAGGCCAACCCTGCCACCCCGAATGTTTATTTATATCGCGATTTGTGCTTGCACAAGAATCGAACAAAAATAAAAAAGACAAAAAGTGCATTTCGATACATTCCTCATTCTTCGGAACACTCAATGTACTTTTTAGAAGCTTTTCTTGTGGCAATACCCATTCAGGATGGGCGGACTGCAAGGAGACCAACCCTGCAACCCATAGCCATTGTTTACTTCAAACTGACTTGAAAACAAAAAGTGCATTTCGATACAAAATGAAAGCACCCCGAGTGGTTAATTCTGGCAATTCAATTTTACTTTCAGCAAAACCATTGTATGCCTTAATTAATTGTATCGAGGGGCGCATTCATTCCACTCAATGTACTTTTTAGAGACTACTCTGGCTGAAAAAACCATACAGAATTAATCGGCTAAAGGAAGATCAATCTCGAAATATCCCTTATTTCACTTACACTAGTCTTGAAAACAATGCAATAATTACTCACTCTATAGTAATCCTATTTATTAAAAATATACTTGCCTTATCTCCTCTATCAATTATATTTGTAACCTACCAATTGCTATTTCTTATGTTCAAGTTTCTCTCATCGTTTATTTCTATCTTATTTTTCTCTGCAGTATTTCAATCTTGCAATACGCCGCCGCCCCCACCATTAGCCGAAACGGTACTAAACATTAGGGAAAGCGCAGGTGCAAGTACCATCCACCCCATCTTATACAACGATGAATTATCAGGAAATATAGCGACTTACATTTTCCAGACGTTGACAGTAATTGATTTTAAAACGTTGGAATTAACCCCACTATTGGCAGACTCCCTGCCGAGGGTAGCCACATCAGAAAATGGAACTATTTCTTACTATTATAGAATACGAAAAGAAGCCAAATGGGACAATGGACAATCCATTACTGCAAAAGATGCAGAATTTGCCATCAAAATGAACATCATTCCGAATCCTGAAGGTTTTCTAATGAACTCCTTCAACGAAACCATCGTCGATTTTGAATATGACCCATCTGATCCAAATGCGTTCTATATTTATACCACTGGCGATTTAATCTCTGGAGATTTCCATTGTGGAGACATCAGCTTTATTCCTCAATATTTATATGACAGCACCAATTATCTCAATCAGCTTACCGTGAAGCAAATTGCTACTCACCGCGATTCATTAGCAGAAGACAGTGGGATAATTGCATTTTTGAATCAAGTGAATGACTTTGAATACAAAATCAATCCAAAATACATCAGTGGTTCAGGTCCTTATAAATTGACGCTCCTCAATAGCGAAAGTAGAGTTGAGCTTGAAAAAAAGAAAGATTGGTGGGCGAATGGTATAAAAAATGAAGGTGTAGAATTGACGGCTAACGTTGATAAAATAATCATTCATGTTATTCCGGATGAAACTACTGCCCTTGCAGCGCTCAAAAATGGAGACATCGACCTCATTGGAGGAACTACACCCAAAGAATTTGCTGCTATGGCAAAGAATCCATTGTTCGACACTAAATTTAACTTTTTGACGAGTGAGATCTTGGCGTATTATTCAATTGGATTAAATCTGAATCATCCAATATTGAGCAGAAAAAATAACCGAAAAGCTTTGGCTCACCTTATTGATGTGGATCAAATTATTGATATCGTTGCCTATGGTTTGGGAGAAAGAGTGGTTGGCCCATTGCCTTTAAAGTTTGAAAAACAATATAATAATAACATTACACCCTATCAGTTTGACCCTGAAAAAGCAAAAGAATACCTTGCGAAGGAAGGTTGGAAAGATTTAGATGGTGACGGTGTATTAAACAACACCTTAAATGGGGTAAAGTCAACGTTTGAGCTAGATTTCCTTTTTAATTCAGGGAATGAAAGTAGAAAAATGATCGGTTTAATCTTAAAAGAGGCCGCCGCTAAAGTGGGAATTAAAATCAACTTAAAGGAATTAGAATGGTCCATTTATTTAGAAAACGTGCGAAACAGTAATTTTGATTTATACTTTACTGGCAAAGTATTTCCCCCCCTTCCACGGAACCATGAGAATACATTTCACTCAAATGCCATTACAACTGGTGGCAATCACATTGGGTACAATTCTTCTGAAGTAGATCAGATTATTGACTCTTTAAACAAAACGACGGACCCTGCCATTCGACTAAAACTCAACTATCGTTTTCAAGAGATTGTACACGATGAAGTGCCATACATTTTTCTTTATGCCCCATTGGAACGCATGATTATATCAAAAAAATTCACCAATTATTCATTATCGTCTATGCGACCGGGGTTTTGGGCTCCGGGATTCAAACTCAGTGAATAAATGCTGCAATATGTAATCAAACGTATTCTTCTTGCGATTCCTACTTTTATAGGCATCTCGTTAATCGTGTTCTTCATTAGCATCAACACGCCTGGGGATCCTATGAGAATGATTTTGGATGAACGTACGTTTGATTTGGAAAACGATGTTTCTAGAGCGAATATTGAGGCAAAAATATCAACGCTTAGAAAACAATTTCACCTCGATTTACCGCCTTTCTATTTTAGCATTACTGATCAAACCCAATCAGATACATTGTATCGGATAAAGGATCATGAAATGAAGCAGCATCTTTCCAAGATTGCTTTTCAAAGTGGCAATTGGCCGGATGTAAACGAGTATCACAAAGCAATTGAAAAAGTAATTTCTGAAGCGTATTCCAATAACTCTCCCGAGAAGAATAAAATATTGCACCTAATAGAGGAACTAAAAAGACAAAACTCAACCGAGCAATTGATGCAACAATTGATTGCCTTTAAATTTTCACCAATGTTCGTTAAGATACATGGTTTACAAAGTTAAAGACACATGCTTTACACTAAGTTTTGACATAACCTTATTGATTTAATTTTATCTCTTTTATTTAATTCATCAAAGAAACCTAAAAATACGTTTCTATAATATACTCTCCAAATTCCATTTCCCATAGGTCTTAATCCAACATATTTTCCTTTTAAAGCTGTTGTAATATACACCCAATAATGAGTTGCCCATCTGAGAGCTCCGTTTTGAGTTACGATCTGAACTTTCATATCTGAATCATATTCAAATTCAGTTATTCTTTCCGGGAATGGTCTAGTTGAAAAATTATGAACTTCTCCTGGTGTTTTCATGTCTAAAGCTTCGTGAGGTCTTTCATGATTAAACTCCTTCATAAAGTAATTTAAACGTCTTTGCTGGCTTTTTAAATCATAGGCTGAAGGTTTTGCACAAGCTGCCTTTAAATCACGATGCATTCGCTCATGTCTTCCGTTTTGTTCTGGGTGTGCAGGATCAGAGAACACTGGCATTATTCCAAGCTCAATAAACCAATATGAAAGTCTAGTAAATCGTTGAATTGCTCGCACAGATCCAAATGGACTTCCATTGTCAGTATGTATTTGTTTAGGTAGCCCATATATTCTAAAAACCCTTGTAAACTCTGCCTTTACTAATTTTGTATTTTCATGATAATGACCTTTTGAAGCAAATAAAAATCTACTTTTTGAGTCTGCAATTGTGAGTGTATGACAGTATTTATTATTGCCCATATAGAACTTTCCTTTGTAGTCTGCACTCCAAATTTCATTGCACTCTTTAGGATCAAAAATAGGGAAGATAGGCTTCACTCTCTTATGACGCTTCTGAGGTTTAACTAAGCCATTTTTATGGAGGATATTGTGAACAGTAACCACTGATGGAATATCTTCTTCCAAACAGCTTTTAAACAATAGTACCCTTATTTTTTTGGCTCCCCAACGAGGATATTTTTCCTTTAAATCAAGGATATTTCGCTCTACTTTTTCAAGCGTTTTGTTAGGATGGCTTTTGGGTGTTTTCTTTCGTTCTAGAAGCCCGTCTATTCCGAATTTTTCGTACCGATCAATCATCTTATAAGCGGTTGGTCGAGAAATTTCGAAAGTTCTACATAATTCAGTAATGGTATGTCTTTGACTTCTCCATGCACTGATAAACTCTAATTTTTGTTCCATAGTTGTTGTTACTTTCCAAGGCATAATAATCTGAATTGGTGTTCAGATTATACGTCCAAAAGTGTAAACTATGTCTATTTAACTTTGTAAAGGATGTCCCTTTACCGTACCCCAAAGAGTGACAACCTCTCCTTTTCTTTTAAAATTCTCGAATACAGGATTCTTAAACTGAATTCCAACAGTAATATTTTGGCAAGATATATTCCTCAATTCATTTGGTATGGAAGTGAGAATCAATACAGTTATTGGATGACTGATTTCTCTTCCGGAGATTTTGGAACATCCTACAGAGATCGCAAACCTGTGGGATTAAAGGTAGGAACCGCTTTGAAATGGACGTTGATCATTAGTTTGATATCCATACTACTCAGCTACTCAATTGGGATTCCATTGGGTGTATACAGCGCCAAAAATCACAACAGTCCCGTTGAGCGAGTGATCTCAACGACTTTATTTAGCATCCACTCCATCCCTTCGTTTTGGTTGGCTAGTTTGCTCATTATTTTCTTGGCGAGTTATGAGTATTTGCCAATCTTCCCTAGTTATGGACTTGGACTTTTTGATCATCACGAATCCCCTTTTTCTGAATTCGTGGACTTGGCTTATCATTTAGTATTACCTGTCATTTGTTGGTCCTACTCCGGCATTGCTTATATCAGCGAACAAACCAAACGATCGGTATTAAATGAGCTGTCGTCGGATTACATTCGAACAGCAAGAGCGAAAGGCTTGGGCGAAAAACAAATCTATTGGAAACATGCATTAAAAAATGCATCCTTCCCGTTGATTACTCAGTTTGGAAACCTTTTTCCTGCTTTAATTTCGGGCTCATTTGTCATCGAATACATTTTTGCAATCCCAGGAATGGGAAAGTTATTACTAGATTCTATCGCCTTACGAGATTACCCAGTAGTCTTTAGTATTCTGATGATTAGTGCCGTTTTAATCTTAATAGGAACATTGGTTTCAGATTTATTATATCTAAAGTTTGACAAGAGAATTTCACTATCTAAACAAACGGCAGTATGAAACTAATCAACTATATACGCCGCTCATCTCCTATTTTGTTTTGGTCCTTAATCGGAATCTTACTAGTTGGGCTTTTGGCCAATTTCATTGCAAATGATCGTCCACTATTCGCTTCCAAAAAAGGGAAATTTGTGATGCCATTCCTAGGAGAACACAATCCAATGTTGATTCAAGAGTCCTACGATTGGAAAATAATGGCACTTGTTCCCTACTCGCCCCAGTCTTTAGATTACAACAATGTAAAATCTGCAAGTCCCTTTAAAAGTCAGCAAGTGGCGAGTTTAAGATACCGACATTGGCTAGGTACGGATGAATTGGGAAGAGACATCCTTTCTGGGATTATTCACGGCACTAGATTGGCGCTTTTTATTGGAATTGGTTCAATGTTCATTGCTTCGATAATTGGGTTATTTTGGGGTGCAATAGCAGGTTTTTTTGGCGACAATACACTTAAAGTCTCTTGGCTCAATGTCTTTCTACTTCCTATTTTTATTTTCATCGGTTACTTCTATGGTTTTCATCAAAGTATATTCTCCGCTGACTCCACCACCTTTTCTTTGATTCAGATCACAGTGATTAACCTCGCCTTCATAGTCTTATCCATTGTGACTTGCATTTACATTAGTCAGTATTTACATCAAATTCTAAAACTCAAACGACTCATTACCATCCCTATCGATTTAATAATTAGTCGAATTATAGAAATTGTAAAATCAGTCCCTGTACTGTTTTTAGTCATTAGTTTAGCCGCCTTAGTTCAACCATCTGCTTGGAACATTATTGGCATTATCGGACTTTTAGCTTGGACCAATATAGCGAGATACAGCAGAGCTGAAGTACTCAAAGTAAAGAACAAACCTTTTGTAGAATCAGCCAAAGCATTAGGCTATTCTAATGCAAGAATTTTATTCAAACATGTGCTTCCGCTTTCCATACAATCTGCTAGCGTATTTATTGTTTTTGGAATTGCAGGTGCCATTCTAATGGAATCAACACTCTCATTCATCGGCATTGGAATTGCTGCGGATCACGTCAGTTGGGGCAGCATATTATCAGAAGCTCGAAAAAGTCCATCTTCATGGTGGTTGGCCGTATTCCCAGGCTTATCGATATTTATGACGCTCTACCTTTTCAATCGATTAGCTACAGTAATCGAGGACCGAAATCGAAATTAATCTGGATCAGGATATGCGATCCGAACGTGGTAAATATTCATCAACTTCTTCTTAAACATCTTCTTAATGGTACTGATGTCTTTAAAAGTAATGTCTGCATTGGCATACTGACCTTCGTCGATTTGATTTTGAATAATTCCATCCACCAACTTTTCAATACTTTCTGTGTCGTAAACCTTTAAACTTCTAGAAGCCGCTTCTACAGAATCTGCCATCATTAAGACTGAAGTTTCTTTGGAATAAGGTATTGGACCCGGATATCTAAAATCATCTTCATTGATTTCAATATCTGGGTTTTGATCTTTGTAATTCATCAAGAAAAATCGAACCTTACTCGTTCCATGATGGGTTCGGATAAAATCAATTATAATATCAGGTAATTTATATTTTTTAGCAATCTTTATCCCATCTTTTACATGATTGATAATAATCTGCACCGACTCTTCTGGGCTCAATTCATCATGTGGATTGATGTGGGTCGCCTGATTCTCGATGAAGTACATGGGAGCATTCATTTTGCCAATATCGTGGTACAATGCGCCTACTCTCACCAACAATGAATTTCCACCAATGGCTCGAATGGCTTCTTCTGCTAAATTAGCGACCTGCAATGAATGCTGAAAAGTGCCCGGTGCTTTTAAATTTAGCTGCCTCAGCAACTTATTATTGGTATCAGCAGTTTCTAATAAGGTAACTTCTGAAACAAATCCAAACAGTTTTTCAAAAACATAAATCAATGGATAGGCAAACAATGTCAACATGGCACTCCCAAAAAACCATGCAATTGCATTGTAATTGATCGTGGCAATATCACCTTCTTGAACAATGCTAATTCCAAAAAAGCAAACGCTGTATATTCCAAAAATAATAGCCGATGAGATGAATAATTGACTTCGATTTTTTAAGCTCAACACACTAAAAATGGTCACAATTCCTGTGAGCATTTCGATTAAGATAAATTCATAGGGGTTTGGGGCAATAAATCCGACAATTAGAATCGTCACTAAATGAGTAAACAAGGCAGTCCGAGTATCGAAAAATGTACGAACGATAATTGGCAACATACAAAATGGCACCAAATAAATGCTAAATACATCAATGCTCAACGACACTTCAGCGCCTAGCACAAACAGCACAATTAGTAACAGCAAGAAACTCAATTGCAAATCACTAGAAATTATTTTTTTACGAAATAAAAAGAGATAAAGCGCCAACAATAACAGGACTAATGCCACCAGCAATACTTGCCCGAAAAGGATATAATAAAACTGATTTCCTCCACCCACTTGATTTTCAAACTCTTTTTTGAGCGATTGAATCATCTGCAACTTTTTGCCATCAACAATTTCTCCTTTTGAGATGACGCTTTCACCACGCACCACCAACCCTTCGGTCAATGATATTTTTTGAATACTTTCCTGATAGATCTGATTTGTTGTAGCTTCATCAAAAAAGATATTCTGTTCCAACAATTCTTCAAAATAGAGCAAGGCAGTTGATTTAAAGCTCTTTTCTAAATCATCCAAACTTTCATCAAAAGTGGCAAATGCAGTTCTTGCAGTCAACAATTCACGCATTTCTTTGGAAGTAACCATATTCCCTTCAATCAACTCAATGGAATAATCATCTGGTTTATTTTCTATGGAGGGAGTCAACTGAACTACGCCTTTCTTATAGATTGTTGTCACTTGTGCTTGAATCGCCTTTAATTGCACTAAAAACAACTCCTTAGAATTGAAGGCGAATTCTCCTTTCTCAAATTCTTGAGATAACTGCTCTCTTATTTTTTTAGAAACCTTATCAACAACAGCGGTATCTACCTTAAAGTATAATTTCTTATTCTGTTCAAGCTCTTCCTTTTCTTTGGCTAATTTTTCTGCAGGTTTATAAATCGGAAAGTCAAAAGTGGCGATTAAGTCAGAGTGCCCCCACGGCTTCCCTTTTTGGAATTCATATTTAAATTTGGCCTCCTTTGGGAAAATAAATACGATGACAACAATGGCTACAATAAAGATGAACAACTTAAAAAATCCATCGTATTGTTCTCTAAAAAAGTTGAATAATCGTTTCATGCAATTCTATTTTTTGATACTACGAAAGTAATACAATTCAATTAAACCAAGTGCAATCATTCAATTAGAAAAGGTTTCTCTAATAGAACTTAAATAATTAATTTCGCATTGAATTTATTGAATAGAATCTTAAAACAATAATGATGATAAAAGACGTATATATCGTATCCGCAGTAAGAACACCAATGGGAAGTTATGGTGGTGTATTGGCATCTGTGCCTGCTACCAAATTGGGTGCTACTGCAATAAAAGGAGCAATTGACAAAGCTGGAATTTCTGCTTCAGAAGTTCAAGAAGTATTTATGGGCAATGTATTGCAAGCTAACTTAGGTCAAGCTCCGGCAAGACAAGCTGCAATTTTTGCTGGTTTAGGCAACAATGTTCCTTGTACTACAGTAAATAAAGTATGTGCTTCAGGAATGAAATCGGTTATGCTGGCTGCTCAAAGCATCATGTGTGGTGACAATGACGTAGTAATAGCTGGTGGTATGGAAAACATGTCATCGGTTCCTTATTATTTGGAAGATACAAGATGGGGAGCTCGTTTGGGTAACAAAACGGTTGTAGATGGTTTAGTAAAAGACGGATTGACTGATGTGTATAACAATTATCACATGGGAAATGCAGCTGAGCTTTGTGCGACAGAATGTAACATTTCAAGAGAAGATCAGGATGATTTTGCTATTTCTTCCTACGAGCGTTCAGCAAAAGCATGGTCTGAAGGAAAATTTAAAGACGAAATAGTTCCTGTTGAAGTGCCGCAAAGAAGAGGTGATGCTATCATCATTTCTGAAGACGAAGAATACAAGAATGTAAAAATGGACAAAATCAGAGATTTACGTCCTGTATTTCAAAAAGATGGTTCGGTAACTGCCGCCAATGCTTCTACTTTAAATGATGGTGCTTCTGCCCTATTGTTGATGAGTAAAGAAAAAATGGAAGCGCTAGGTTTGAAGCCAATCGCAAAAATTAGAGGGTATGCTGATGCTGCTCAAGCACCAGAATGGTTTACTACTTCTCCATCATTGGCGATGCCAAAAGCAATCGAAAAAGCTGGTTTAACAACTGCTGATGTTGATTTCTTTGAATTAAACGAGGCTTTTGCTGTTGTTGGAATAGCAAACAACCAAAAGATGGGATTGAATCCTGAAAAAGTAAACGTAAACGGAGGTGCTGTTGCATTGGGCCATCCACTTGGAAGCTCTGGTTCTAGAATCATCGTAACGTTGATCAACGTATTGAAACAAAACAATGGAAAACTAGGTGCTGCCGGAATTTGCAACGGTGGTGGTGGTGCTTCTGCCATTGTAATCGAAAATATTTAATTTTTTCTACAGTCGAATTGAAACATTTCAATTCGACTGTATTTTTTCTCTAGCCTTTTATTGATGAAATACGGTATTTGTAATTTAAGTGTTGTCCCCGGACGTCTAGAAGCTTCAGACAAAAGTGAAATTGTGACCCAAGTATTGTTTGGTGAACTACTGAAAGTCTATGAGCCAAAACAATCTTGGTTTCGTTGCAAAACGGTTCCAGATAATTACGAATGTTATATTGATTCAAAGCAATTTAGTTGGATTGAAGAAGAAGAATTTCAACTGTTAAAGAAAACACAACCTGCGCTTTCTGCTGATTTAGTTCAGGTTTCACAACGCGTTTCAGACGATCAAATTATTCCAATTCTAATGGGCAGTAATTTGTACAATCATGAAAAGAGCAAATTTTCAAATGCCAACGAAGAGTACTTATTTGAGGGAAATGTATACCCTTTAGATAAAAAACCCGCCAAATCTCGATTGAAAGAAAATGCATTTATGTATTTAAATGCACCCTACTTATGGGGTGGACGTTCTCCTTTCGGAATTGATTGTTCGGGCTTTGTGCAATTGGTTTACAAATTAAATGGTGTTCAATTGCCAAGAGATGCCTCAGCTCAAGCTAAAATTGGACAAACGTTGTCCTTCATTGAAGAAGCTGAAGAGGGAGATTTAGCCTTTTTTGACAATGATGAAGGTAACATTATACACGTTGGAATAATGTTGGAAAACAACCGCATCATTCATGCTTCTGGTAAAGTTCGAATAGATCGAATAGACCACCAAGGCATCTACAATGTTGATACAAAAAGATACTCCCACCGACTTCGATTAATTAAATCAATCATATAATAGTATGAACTGGAGAGCCTTTTATCCGATCGTTTGTTGTCTACTATTTTTTATCTCATCTTGTCAGGTGAGTAAAAAAGCAGCACCATTGGCCAATGTGCACACCAAAGTGGACAAAGCTGATGCTCCTTTGCCCAAAAAGAATGATAAAAAAAAGGCGAAAGACGATAAAAAAGAGAAGAAAAAAGCAGTTGCTCCCATCATTAAAAAGGAAGCAGAAGATACTCTGGCTTATCTGAGAAAAAAATACGCTCCCCTTTTAAGTACTGTTCAAGACAGCATCCAAAATCTAGAACTGTATAAAGTGATTGATGAATGGATGGGTACTCCATACAAATATGGTGGACAAAGCAAATCAGGCACTGACTGTTCAGGCTTTGCGGGCATTTTATATACCAATGCATTCTCAGTCGCTTTGGCGAGAAGAGTTTCTGAAATCCATAAAACAACACCCACTTTACTAAAGTTAGAAGAACTTAAAGAAGGGGATTTGGTATTTTTTGACATTGGAAAAAGAAAATTATCGCATGTTGGTGTATATTTAACCAATGGTAAATTTGTACACGCTTCTACATCGCAGGGAGTAGTAATAAGCGACTTAAATATGGCCTATTATAAAAAATACTTCCGTTGTGGAGGTAGAATCATTAAATCTTAAAAATCAACAAACACTATGAAAACTAAAAACATCTCGTTCTCTATCTTAACGGCTTTGATCATCATTGCAACAGTTGCCTGTGGAGCAAAATCTACTGATGAAAAAACAAGTAATACTGATCAACAAGGGATGGAGGTTATTACTCCTGCACCAGAAAAAGTAGCAGCTAAAAAAGAGGAAGGTTTATTTGCTGAAATCAATACAACAAAAGGAACTATTCTAGTGAAATTTGAATTCATCAAGACTCCATTAACTGTAGCCAACTTCGTTGGATTAGCTGAAGGAACCATTGAAAATACATTTAAAGCAAAAGGAGCTCCTTTCTACGATGGAATCATCTTCCACAGAGTAATCCCTAACTTTATGATTCAAGGTGGAGACCCAACTGGCTCAGGAATGGGCGATCCAGGTTACAAATTTAGAGATGAGATTGATGCTACATTAAAACATGACAAGCCTGGGATTCTTTCTATGGCAAATTCAGGCCCTGGAGGAACAAACGGAAGTCAGTTCTTTATTACGCACAACGAAACTCCTTGGTTAGATGGAAGACACACTGTATTTGGTCACGTAGTAGAAGGTCAAAATGTAGTAAATGCAATTCAGCAAGGTGATGCTATTGAAACCATCAAAATAATAAGAGTAGGAAAAGAAGCGAAAGCATTTGATGCTGCAAAGGTATTTGCTGAAATGAAGTAATCAGCCTAAGGTATATTTATAAAAGAAACGTCGAATTCCATTGGTTGTCCAATGAAATTCGACGTTTTTATTTTTGTTGGATTTTAAGTTCCATTAACTTGGCAATTTCTAAGCTTTCCGCTTCGGCAATTTTTAATTCTACAATTAATTTGACCGCATTCTTTTCAAACACTTTATATTCTTGTCGCATCTTTTCATTAAAAGCCGGTAACACATTCAACCCAGTTTGAACTCCTATCACTTTGTTTTTAAACTTTCGCATCAAGGCTGCTAAAAATAAAACCGTTTTTCTAGCCTTCACCAATTGAGTAAATTCCGATTTTTCTTGATTGTAGTATTTTAATGATTCTACATAAAAGGCCAAGGATTCACGAATACACTTTTTAAACAATTCAACATTTTCATTGATGCTGCCATTAAAAACTTCAAGTTCCTCTAAAATGAATTGACTCACCTTTTCAATACTGTTTTCTTCCAAATTGGCATCTAACCCATTTTCAATCTCAGATATATTGTTCATTTGGTGTCGAACTCGAGTATTCAAATTGTTGATTTGAATCACCATTTGTCCATAAGTACTGGCTAAATTTTTATATGCATTTCTGCCATTCTCAAGTTGTTCTGTGAATATTTGATCATTATAATCTTCCATTTTTTGTAGGTTAGTGATTTAAATAATACATAACTAATCAACCAATTAAAATACTATCAACCACTAAGCTAATAAAAAGCAATGATAAATAAAATAAGAAAACACTTAGAAAAGGTTAAAAAGCGCCATTGCATAGATATAATACCTTGCAAATCGCGTCAAACCAAACAATGCCAATAATGGAAATGGATAACGAACCATTCCGGCAGTCATACAAACTGGAGAAAAGGGTAAAGGAAATAATGCGGCGAAAACGACTACAAATCCTCCCCACTTTCTGATCAAATCAAAATGTGAAAGAAATTTGTGTTGAATGTATTTTTGAACTTTATGTATTTTGCCAATATATCTTCCGATAAAATAGGCAATCATACCACCACTGTATGATAAAAAGGCCAATATTAACAATAAAGTGTAGGGAGACTCCTTTCCTCCAGCCCAGACGATAAATAGATCAGGAGGAATCAAACCTAGTATAATTTCAGAAAGTGTAAAAAATGTTAGTATAGCTGTATCGCTAAAACTAGAGAACATAAATTCCATAGCGCTGTCGACATCAATTACATATTTATTTAATACAAATAAGCCAACCACAAGGATCCCAATTCCAATTAAAAATCGGACGGTATGCTTTAACAAAAATGGATAAAGTCCTGTTCGTCTGTAATATATATGATACAAATGCATCTTATATTTGAAACTTCTGTGATTGACTGTTGATTCCTTTTTCATGTGTTTATCAGAGAGGGGCATTTATTTACGATTGCAAAAATAGGGTTATTCTTCTATTAGTTGGTAGTTAATTTTAGTTAACTAACTACAAATAGATTAGTTGACTAAAACTGACCAGTTGACATCATTACCAATGTACATGCTTCAAAGGCGTCTACTCCACCATCCAACGCTTTTTTCATGAATGCAGAATTCTCTGTTCCTGGGTTAAAGATCAGTCGTTTTGGCCTTAATTCATTAAGAATGTAATCGTAATATTCCGGTTGATTAGAAGGTCCAACATAAAGCGTAACGGTATCTACACCATCAATTGGCTTCAATTCCTTAACTATTTTCAGGCCATTTACTTCACCTTCTTTAATACCAATTGGAACAACTTCATGCCCATTGGCCATTAATTGATGAATGCAACGAAATGAATATCGAGATGGATTTGTTGAAGCTCCTATTACTACAGTTTTTTTACTTTTACTCATTTCAGCATTTTCAATTGATTTAACATTCTAAGTTAGAAAATCAGAACCATAAAACACCCGTTTTTATTCAGATTTGAGCTAACTTTAACAAAATTTAAATTTCATGAATAAGATACTATTGTTGGGTTCAGGTGAACTAGGAAAAGAATTTACAATTGCTGCAAAACGTTACGGACAAACTGTTATCGCAGTAGATAGTTACCCAAACGCACCTGCGATGCAAGTTGCTGATGGATTTGAAGTCATCAATATGTTGGACGGAGAAGCATTGACTAAAATTGTAGACAAACACCAACCAAACATTATCGTTCCTGAAATTGAAGCCATTCGAACTTCCTTATTCTATGATTTTGAAGCCAAAGGAATCCAAGTAGTCCCTTCTGCCAAAGCGGCGAATTACACCATGGATCGTAAACAAATTAGAGATCTGGCTGCAAAAGACTTGGGTTTAAAAACGGCTAATTATCGATATGCTAACACACTTGAAGAGCTAAAAGCAGCTGTAAGTATAGTTGGAATGCCATGTGTGGTAAAACCATTAATGTCCTCTTCCGGTAAGGGGCAGTCCACTATTAAAACTGAATCCGAAATAGAAACAGCATGGACCAATGCCAACACCAAAGGTAGAGGCGATCAATTGGAAGTCATTGTGGAAGCGTTTATTCAATTCGATTCAGAAATCACACTTTTAACAGTGACCCAAAAAAATGGTCCTACTCTATTTTGTCCGCCAATCGGTCATCGACAAGAAAGAGGAGATTACATGGAAAGTTGGCAACCAGCGCACATTTCTGATGCCCAATTAAAAACTGCGCAAGATATGGCTGCTAAAGTCACTGCGGAATTAAAAGGAGCAGGAATTTGGGGCGTAGAATTCTTTCTTGGTGAGGAAGTTTATTTCAGTGAGTTATCACCACGCCCGCACGATACTGGCATGGTGACGCTAAGCGGATCTCAAAACTTTAATGAATTTGAACTACACGCTAGAGCTGTATTGGGTTTACCCATACCTGAAATCACCCAAGAAAAACATGCAGCAAATGCAGTAATTCTGTTTCAAAAAGATGATGTGAAAACACCAGTATACTCAGGCTTAGAAAAAGCTGCAAATTATCCAAAATCAGACTTTAAGATTTTTGGGAAACCAACAACTAGACAATATAGACGAATGGGAATTGGAATAGCATATGATGCTATTGGAACTGATGTGGATGCATTAAGAAAAAAGGCAAAAGCGATTGCTGACGAAATAAAAGTGGATTAATTGAACCAATGTTAGCCATCTGTATTCCTATATACAATCAACGAATAGAACCTCTGCTTAATGCATTGGAACAGCAAATTGCTGCGATTAATTATCCAATAGAAATTGTATTAATTGATGATGCTTCAGATGCAGCTATTCAACAACTAAATATTGATTCCGCCTCAAAACACAGATACATCGTATTAGAGCAGAATATTGGTCGTTCAAGAATTAGGAATCTTTTCCTAAAACACACCTCCGCTGACTATTTATTATTCTTGGATTGTGATGCTTTGGTTCAAAATGAATCCTTCCTATCCAATTACATATTATCCATTCAGCAGAAGCTTCAGGTTGTTTGTGGTGGAAGATTGAATAGAACAATACCGCCATCTAGAGCGAATTATCTGAATTGGAAATATAGCGTATATAGAGAAAGTAGTTCGTTTGAAAAGCGGAAAGAACAAGCGAATCAATCCTTTATGACGAATAACTTTCTGATTGAACGGAACACATTTGAATCTGTACATTTTGATGAACGTTTAACGGATTATGGACATGAAGACACCTTGTTTGGTTTTGAATTGCATAAACGAGGAATTACCATTTCTCATTTAGATAATCCAATTTTCAATGGAGACATAGAGGACAATGCTACCTATTTGAGAAAAACTGAAATGGGACTAATCAACTTAGGAATGATTTGTAAAAATTTAAACAATGACCCGGAATTCATCTCATCGGTCAGACTTTTAGATTATTACTTCTCTATTCAAAACACATTCACACTTCAGTTTATTCGAAAAACCTATCAATTGTTTTACAAATTGATATTAAATCGGTTAAAATCAGGACATGGCAGCTTAAAATTATTCGACTTTTATAAATTGGGGTACTTTGATAGTATCAGGGGAAATAAATAGTGATAGAAATTAGAATAAGGCTATCCTTTCAATCAAAAACATTAGCCTTAAAATGAAAAGATTAGACTAATTCCTGTGGTAAGTGACTTAAATTTTACAACAGAGTTATTGATGTATTCAACGGTTTCAAAGTTAACAGTTTGTGAATCTTTTCCGGATAAACTAAAAAGTCCTTCATCATATTTGCCAAATAAACCAATACCGATATGATCAGTAATTGAAAAATTAGCTCCCATTTTAAAACCATACACTAAACTCTCTGCACTTTTTTCTACAACATTAATTCTTACATATTTGCTGACATCATTGGGATTTGACTCATCAAAAAAATTATAATGTTGTTCAGGATTAACAAACTTCGCTCTTCCAAAATATGGATTAAAATAAAAATAATGTTTTCCATTGGTCCTTGCTTCTGCTCCAACCACAAATGCAGTAAGGTTATAATCTCTTTTGCCAGTACCTACTGAATTTATATAAAATGAGTTCACACCATATTTTTGATTAAATAGATCCTCATTCATTTTCATTTTACCAGAAGTGAAGCCCATCGTTACTGCTACAATTTTAGATACTGAAATAGCATAATCAATACTAAAACCCAATCCTACTTCTGCAAAACCTACTTCATCGGATGCTAAGTCTCCTAGAGGACTCATTGATCCTAAATTAATTGAAATCCTATTTTTGTTAGGCACTTGGCTTTCTTGAGCAAAAACACAAACAGCGAGCATTGTAAAAAGAGATGTAATGAAAAGCTTTTTCATTGTTATATAGTTGAGATTGGGTATTCGCTTTTATCCTAAAAATTTAGATTGATAAAAATATGAATTAGCTACTAGTTTAATTTTAACTAAATGTAAATAATTTATCAAGAATGATGAAAATAATATCTTAACTAATGCTAAAATGACCTAGAAAAAGATTGATTTTGTTGTAAATCCTAAGTGTTAGAGGATCTTTCAAATATCTCTGTATCATCCTCTAAGCCTTCAAATATTAATGCTTTAATTGTCAAACAATTAAGATTCGAATCTCTCAAGATTAAACTATGGCAACTTAATATTATTCGTTTTTTTACTTTTTACAAAGTGGGCTTTTCGATTCTTATTATTCAGAAGGCTAAATTGAAAACTAAATTCCCTATTTACGATTGTGGAAGTATTCATATGGCTAGAATTCAATACTATAAATAGATTTCATTTTCTGATTACACTTTTTCTTCCAACCCTTCCACATAAGCTTTAAAGTTATTTAAGATAGCTTGCCATCCTCCCTTTTGCTGCTCTGCACTGTTTTGGTCTTCTACCTCGAATTCTGTTACAACGTCAACATTGCCATTCAATTCTTTAAAAGTTGTCACTACTTTTCTGCCGTCAGATAATCCATATGAGAGCTTTTCTAAATCAATAATTTCGTCGTAAACTCCTTCAAAATCAAATCCATAACTACCATCTTTCGCTTCCATTCTAGAAACCATTTTGCCGCCTACTCTTAAATCATTCTCGGCTGATGGACAATGCCAATCGTCAGAAGCGAAATTCCAATTAACAATATGTTTTGGTTGTGTCCAACAGTCCCACACATTCATAATTTCAGCATTTACATTTACCCCTACAACTATTTTTGCACTCATCTTTATTGATTTTTAAAACCGGTAAATTTATCGGTTTATCAGTAAACTTAAAAAGGTTATCTTAAAATATAAGGGAATAATCTCATCAAAAGGTTTGACAATTGTGAATGAAAGGAATTCTAGGTAATTTTATTTTAGTGATTCACTTTAGAATTAAATAACAGGATTTCAATCTTAAAAACCCATGTGCTACGATATAAAAACAAGCCTAAATGCCCAATTAAAAAAAGCAAAAAGAGAGAATAATCCATCTATAATTGCTGAAATAGAAGAGAAAATGGCACCAATGACCGATCTGCCTTTATTTCATTCATCCGGGTTTGATCATCCTAAATTATTTATTTACACCACACAATCGCCTAATATTCCTATCATAGCCAATTGGGGTTTAGTACCCGATTGGATAAATGGAGAAAAACAAAAAAATGACATATGGAACTCCACTTTAAATGCGAGGGGTGAATCCATTTTTGAAAAGCCGTCGTTTAAAGATGCTGCTAAGAATGGAAGATGTATTATTTATATTGATGGCTTCTATGAACATCACTATCGAAGCGGTCAGCGAATTCCTCATCTGATCTTTAATAAAAACAAAGAACCACTCGCAATAGCCGGCCTATGGAACGAATGGAAAAATGAACAAAAGGGATTGGTAATAAATACCTTTTCCATTGTAACTTCCCCTGCCAATAAACTATTGAGTGAAATCCACAACAATCCAAAAATTGAAAGTGCACGGATGCCGCTCATTCTGTCTGAAGCTGATGAAAGCGTTTGGTTAAACCCTAAAATTGAAGAAAAAGAAACGATCAATTCTCTGATAAAGGCTTCTCCAGACGGAGAATTGGAAGCATATACAGTCCGAAAATTAAAAGGCAAATCTTACCTAGGAAATGTAGAAAAAACAACTGAAAGGTTTGAGTACGCCGAAATGCATACATTGTTTGACTAGTCTAAACTAAAAAACCCTTTCAGCTAATTTACATCAACTAAAAGGGTTTCCTCAATCCAAATATTTTTATTTTCTATTCGCTAAACAGACTGTCTACAAATGATTTTCGATTAAAAACTTGTAAATGCTCAATACCTTCTCCAACACCAATGTACTTCACGGGAATTTTAAATTGATCTGAAATTCCGATCACCACCCCACCTTTAGCGGTTCCATCTAGTTTGGTCAAAGCCAATGCATTTACTTCAGTTGACAAGGTAAATTGTTTGGCTTGCTCAAAGGCATTTTGACCTGTGGAGGCATCCAAAACCAATAAGATTTCATGCGGTGCATCAGGAATTAACTTCTGCATCACTCGTTTAATCTTACTCAACTCATTCATCAAGTTAACTTTATTGTGCAATCGACCGGCTGTATCAATAATGACTACATCCGCATCTTGTCCAATCGCAGACTGCAAGGCATCAAAGGCCACTGAAGCAGGGTCTGCACCCATTCCTTGTGTCACCACCGGCACATCCACTCGTTCTCCCCAAATCATTAATTGATCTACAGCTGCAGCTCTAAATGTATCCGCAGCACCCAATACCACTTTGTATCCAGTTTGCTTCAATTGATAAGCTAATTTACCAATGGTTGTTGTTTTACCAACACCATTTACACCAACCACCATAATTACATATGGCTTTTTATCTTTTGGAATAGAGAATTGTGTATAATCAGCGGTATTATTTTCAGCCAATAAGGCTACGATCTCTTCATTTAGAATCGAATTCAACTCAGAGGTATTGACAAATTTATCTCTCGCTACTCTTTCTTCAATTCGACCAATGATTTTCAATGTGGTGTCAACACCAACGTCAGAAGTAATCAAAATCTCTTCAAGGTTATCTAAAACCTCATCATCTACTTTAGATTTACCAATAATGGCACGACTTAGTTTACCAAAAAAATTTTCTTTGGTTTTGGATAAACCTTCGTCAAGGTGCTCTTTCTTCTTTTTGGAAAAAATATCAAATAATCCCATAGGTGTATATAAAAAAAGCTTCCCCCAGTACGAAAGAAGCTATTAATTTTTATGTAAGAACGATTACTTCTTAAAGAAGTCGTTCACATTATCATTCAGTATAATCTCTTGCTTAAAAGCATAAGATCCTGTCTTTTCAGACTTCACCATTTTAATAACTTTAGTGAAACTTTTTGCTCCTTGCTTCTGTAACGATGCTACTACTTTCTTAGCCATAACTAATAACTTTTACTTAATTTCTTTATGAACCGTCATCTTCTTCATGATCGGGTTGTATTTTTTAAGCTCCATTCTCTCAGGAGTGTTTTTTCTGTTCTTAGTAGAGATGTAACGAGAAGTTCCCGCTAATCCACTCTCTTTGTGCTCTGTGCACTCCATTATGATCTGGATTCTGTTTCCTTTACCTTTTTTTGCCATTGGTCTATTTATTTTATAGAGGGGGCAAATTTAAGTAATTATCTCTTAAAGAACCAACCTTTAGAAAAATTAATTTTACTTAAAATTCAGCCTCCATTTTCATCATTTCCTCTATCGCTTCAATTGTTCTTGGAGCTGCTTCCGATAAGTTTATTGGCTCACCATCAGTTATTAAAATATCATCTTCAATCCGAACACCTATATTCCACCATTTTGGATCGCACTCCGAACCTTCCGAAATGTAAATTCCTGGCTCTACAGTAATCACATTACCCGCTTGTAAATTCTCATATGTTCCCCAATCGTGCACATCCAACCCTAAATAATGAGAAGTACCATGCATAAAATAATTACGCACTTCTCGTTTGTCTTTAATGATTCCTAACTTCAATAAACCCTCAGCAATAATTTCTGTAGTAGCTTCATGTGTACTCTTAAATGGATTGCCAGCTTTACATGATCTAATTCCAGCATTTTGAGCTTTCAATACCAAGTTATAAATGGCCTTTTCCTCTTCAGAGAACTTCCCATCAACTGGCAATGTACGCGTTACATCTGCGGTATAACCTCGATACTCTGCCCCTACATCACTTACTAACAAGTGGTCATTTGACAGCTTTTTGCGATTGCTCACATAATGCAGCACACAACTGTTCTCTCCACCGCCCTGTATGGATGGAAATCCAGGGTATTCTGCGCCTTCTTTCTTAAATACATACTCGATTACCGCTTCGGTTTGATACTCCGTCATTCCGTCTTTCAACGATTTCATTAGTGCAATTTGAGCAGAGAGGGTAATGTCGATTGCTTTTTGCATTAATACCAGCTCTTCGGGCAATTTAATCTGTCTCAGTTGTGCCATATAAACCGCCAACTGTTTCTCCGTTTTTTTTACTTTTCTTGATTTTGTATCCTTTTGAAATGACGTTTTCATTTCATGCAGCATCTTGTTGGATGAATTAATATCCACTTTATTCAAATTTTCTGGAATAAAATAAACCATCGAATATTTTTTCCATTTGAATGGATTGAGATCAAAATTAGTATTCGGATAAACGGTTTGAATTCCCAAATAATCAGCAGCTAAAAGTGGACCTAATCGACGGCCATCCCACACTTCTCTTTTTGGATCTCGTTCTGGAATCCATAACACTTCTGATGTCCATTTTGAATCCAACAATATAGAATCTTTCAATAGGATTAATGCAGTATTTGGCTCATTAAAACCCGTGAGATAATAAAAATTAGGATCTTGATGGTATTCAAAATCAACATCATTCGATCTATTTTTAATTGGATTAGCAAAAAATATGGCCACACTATTTTCCTGCATTTTTTCTCTTAATACTGCTCTTCTTTCTGCATGAAAATCTTTTGACAATCCATCAACATCGTATTTATATCGTGACAAATGGATGTCTGAATCATTTTGCTGTCCAACCAATAAAGATGTGCAGCACATGGAGAAGAGGAAGAATAAATTTTTCATAATTTTTTAAGCAAAAAAAAACGTTGCTACTAAGGTAACAACGTTTTTAATAAATATTATTATGAGCCTACTTCATAAAACCTTTTAACTTGGCTTCTTTAATACAAGCTTCTAATCCATTTTTGTTGATGTTTCTGATCGCTGATGCAGAAACTTTCAAAATAACCCATTCGTTAGTTACTTCATTGAAAAATTTACGAGTAAATAAGTTTGGATAAAACTTTCTCTTTGTTCTAGCTTTAGAGTGAGAAACGTTATTCCCTACCATCACTTTTTTTCCTGTTAATTGACAAACTCTTGACATCGTATATATCTTTAATAAATTCTATTATTTTCGGACGGCAAAGATATGTAATAATTCTTTATCATATCAATCATTCTAACAAAAAAATAATGCTTTTTAATCTCCAATTTTATAAGGACTTAGCATTAATAACTATTTTTGTCTAAAATTTAACCCACAGTTCAAATGAAAAAAGCACTTATCCTTTCGGCAATTCTTCTAGTTTCGTTAACCAGCTTTGCACAATGCAAATATAATGAAGCGGTTTCGAATGAAAACGTTATTTTATCTTACAAGTGGAAAAGAGCTAAATTGTTTGATAAAAACAGTGAAATGGAATTGCGAATTAAAATAAAAAACTTAAAAAAATCAGCAATTTTAGTTGATTTCAATGCGGACTACTATTTGGACGGAATTTTACAAGAAACCTCCGTGGTAGAAGATTTTTGCATTAAATCTAAGCGAACAGCTAGAGGAAAAGTAAATGGAATAATCCTGAAACCAAATTCAGCAATAATTGAAATTCGAGAAAAAGAAAACTTTAAACTTGAGTTTAGTGGCCTCTCAACCGAAGAAACTGAAGCTTGTGAAAAATAAAAATAAATCGTTAATATCACTAGCTAAAATTATCGGTGCCGTTGCATTTATATGTGTCTGTGCACAAATTAGCTTTGGTTTACCAGGTGGTATCCCATTTTCAGGACAATCGTTGGCGGTTTTGGCCGTTGCGATTACTATGGGGTTTAGAAAAGGAACCCTCGCAGTTGCGATATATTTAATATTAGGAGCTTTGGGCTTGCCCGTTTTTGCAGGCGGTTCATACGGGTATGAGCATTTCTTCAATCCATTTGCAGGTTATTTAATTGGTTTTTTAATTGCTGCAGCTGTGGTTGGTAAATTGAAAGAGAAAGGATTTGATAAAACATTTTCAAAAAGTTTTATTGCCTTTCTTATCGGACATGCAATCATTTTGACCTTAGGAACTTTTGTTGTTTACCTTCAAAGAGATTGGCAAACAGCTTGGATTTATGGGTTAAAACCATTTTTAATAGCAGCTGTAATAAAATCACTTTTAGGCAGTTTAATTACTCCCATTTATTACCAAATAAAAGATGATTGGTAAGGAATGGTTTCAAATCTGAGTTGAATAAATTAAGTTTACTGCCTACTAAAGCGTAGAACTTGTTAGGAGAAAAATGCTAAAAAAAACCCTTGGTACATTCGGAGCGAAGTTAATTGGCGCTATTCTCAATTTCTTTGTCATTATTCTGCTTTCTCAATTTTTAGGACCTGAAGGGAAAGGTGAAGCTAGTTTAATTTTAACATCCGTTGCGATTGTTTTAATCTTTGGAAATTTAATTGGTGGCGCACCTGTAGTATACCTCACTCCTAGAAAATCTATTTATCAGCTACTTCAAGTATCCTATTTTTGGGCAGTAATAGTAGCTGTTTTAGCCTTTGTAATTCTATCAAATATCACAATTGGAATCGATGCCAACTGGGTAAAACACATCGCCATACTTTCACTGATAGAAGGATTTACTGCAGCCAACTTGGCCGTATTAATCGGAAAGGAAAAAATAGCTCAAAATAATTTAGTCAGCATTATAAAGTCCATCACTTTATTTGGCTTTTTGAGTTATGGTTTTTTTATTGCAAAAAATAGTGATCTAAATACCTATTTAATAGCCCTCTACATCTCATTTAGCATTGGACTTATTTTAAGCCTCTATTTTATTAGCAAAGTCATTGAATTCAAAACCACAGAAAGTACAATCACTTTATTTAAAGCCATTTTCAAAAATGGGTTACTCAATCAATCGGCTTACATTCTTCAATTTTTAAGTTTTCGAATAAGTTATTACATCATCAGCTCAAAATTAGGAGAAGCTGAATTAGGCATCTATTCCAACGCCGTTTCAATTGCTGAATCTATTTGGCTAATTAGTAGAAGTATCGCTCTGGTTCAATTTTCAAGAATCGTGAATTCTGATGATCAAGAAAACAATCAACAATTGACCATCAAATTATTTAAATTCACTTTTGTGCTCACAATCGTTGCATTAATTCCACTGAACATTTTACCAGAATCTTTTTATGGGTTGTTGTTTGGAGAAGAATTTTCATCGGTAAAAATGATCATCTTATTAGTTTCTCCAGGTATTTTAGCGTTTAACTTATTTTTAATCTTCGGACACTATTTTTCAGGAATTGAACAATTTAAACCTTTAACAATCGTTTCTACTATCGGTTTTTTTGTAACACTTATCGCTACCTTAATTTTAGTGGAAATTGGAGGCACGAATGGTGTGGCAATTGCTACTTCCATTTCATTGATAACTGGCACTGCAGTATTGGGATATCTCTTTAAGAAATCAACTAGCACTCCTTGGAGTCAATTTCTAATCACTAAAAATGATGTAGTGGAAATAAAATCAATGGTAAAACGAATCTTGCCTAATTAGTCAATTTCTGCAATTGCCTTCGCTGCAATATATGCAGTTGTCCAAGCTGCTTGAAAATTAAATCCTCCTGTCAACGCATCGATATTCAATACCTCTCCTGCGAAATGTAAATTGGGAATCAACTTACTTTCCATCCGCTTGAAGTTTATTTCCTTATTGTCTACTCCGCCACAACTCACGAATTCTTCCTTAAAAGTAGTTTTACCGTTGGCATTAAAAGTTTGAGCCGTTAAATTTATCGCCAACTGCTCTAAATCCTTCTTGCTGCAATCTCCCCAATTACTTTCAGGCTGAGCTACTGAAGCTTTCACTAAATACTCCCACAAACGGGTAGGAATCGTTGATGCTTTGTGCTTTAAAATGTTTCGTTTCGGAAATTCGTTTTTGTAATTCATTAAAATAACTTCCATGGAATCTTGATCCTCTACCCCACTCCAATTGACTTGATAAGCAAATTGATAATTTCTTTTATTCAACTCTAAGGCGGCATGAGACGACAATTTAAGAATAGCTGGTCCACTCATTCCCCAATGGGTAATTAACAAAGGTCCATCGGTTTCGAAAGTTGAATCACTTAAACTGACTGTCACATTTTCCACCGCTAATCCCATTAATTGTGTGATGGGATGTTTGGGTAGATTGAACGTAAACAATGAAGGTCGTGGCGTTATAATCTGATGGTTTAATTCGGCAATCCAATTGTAAGCACTTTGTTTTGAATTTCCTCCTGAGGCGATTAACACCGCATCAAATTGTTCTGTTTTTCCTTCAAACTCCAAGTTAAATCCATTCGAAAGTGGAACAATTTTCTTCAGTTCAGATTTCATTCGAATCTGAATATTATCGTCTTTACAAGCTTTAAAAAAGCAATCAATAATGTCTTGTGATTGATTACTGACTGGAAACATCCGACCATCTTCCTCGGTTTTTAGCTCCACTCCTTTATTAGAAAACCATTCTATGGTATCGTAAGTCATAAATTGATGAAATGGGCCTCTCAATTCTTTCTCCCCTCTTGGGTAAAATGCGGTTAATTCTGTTGGGTCGAAACAGGCATGAGTTACATTACACCTTCCACCGCCACTCACTTTCACTTTCGTTAGTACTTGATTGGTTTTTTCAAAAATAATCACCTCAGCATTCGGCAACATCTCTTTAATGTTGATGGCACCAAAAAAACCTGCTGCTCCTCCACCAATTACGGCAATTCGTTTTCCTTTTTTCACGCTACAAAACTAGGAGAATTCTCACTAATTGAATTTGGTTTTTTAGATGTGCCAAAGCTTTTTATATATTTACGGTTCATTCTAGTTTTTATGAAATATAAATCCACTCACTTTTTACTCGTTTTATTCCTTACTTTATTCTCTTTTCAGTCGTTTTCACAAGCTGAATCAAAGCCAGAAGTTACCTTCCCCCAATATGTTGTAAAAGGGGTTGAAAGTGAGGTTGTAATTAATTTTCACACGGATAGCTCCGGTATATTTCAACTCTTCTTTAATGGCACTCCTTACGAACTAACCATTAAAGATGGAGTCGGAGAAATCCCGCTTGATTTAAAAGAAAAAACGATTCTCACTCTAGAAATCAACAACCTTGTTTACGAGAAGAGTCTACATCCAATCCCTTTGTGGTGGTCTATCTTTCCTCCACTTATGGCCATCTTAATTGCATTGATTTTTAAAGAAGTAATCAGTGCTTTAGTGCTAGGCATCCTATTTGGCGCCGTTGTTCTAAATGTTTATAGCGATGGTGTTATGGGTCTGCTTTTCGGTTTTATGCGCACAATTGACACCTATCTACTAGGCGCCATAAATGACAGTGGGCACGTTTCCATTATACTTTTCTCTATGATTATTGGAGCCATTGTGGCCATCATTTCTAAAAATGGCGGTATGCAAGGAGTGGTGGATAAAATTTCCCCTTTTGCAAAGTCGTCTAGAACTGCACAATTGAGCACATGGGTGCTTGGCGTTGCCATTTTCTTTGATGATTATGCCAACACTTTAGTTGTTGGAAATACCATGCGACCAGTGACTGATAGAATGCGTGTTTCTAGAGAAAAGTTGGCCTATATCGTTGATTCAACTGCAGCACCGATTGCCGCAATTGCATTTGTAACCACCTGGATTGGTGCAGAATTAAGTTACATAGAAAGTGGAATTGAAAAAATAGAAGGATTAGAAGAAGGAGTTTACGCCACCTTTATCAATTCATTACAATATTCCTTCTACCCGATTTTAACACTCATTTTTATTTTCATGTTAATCATGATGAATAAAGATTTTGGCCCGATGCTAAAAGCCGAAAATAGGGCTAGAGAAACTGGAGAAGTTTCTTCTGTTTCCACAAAAACGATCAGTGATATTGAAACAGGAGAGTCAGAAGATTTATCTATGTCGCCCAATGCTAAAAGCAGGTGGTACAATGCAGCTATTCCGATTTTTATTATTGTAGCAGGAACGATTGCTGGCTTGCTATATACCGGTTGGGATTCATCTATTTGGCATGATGGCAGCATTTCTTTAAGCCGAAAGTTATCTACCATAATAGGAAATGCAGATTCATATAAATCGCTGTTGTGGTCTTCTCTTTTGGCTTTGATTGCCTCTATATTAATGACAGTCACACAGAAATTAATGAACCTTGAAGAAACGATGCAAGCCACATTAAATGGGTTTAAAACCATGCTTTCTGCCATTGTAATTTTAGTATTAGCGTGGGGTTTAGCTGAAATTACTGACGACATGCATACTGCAGATTTTTTAACTCAACTACTCTCGAATAACGTTGCTCCTTGGATCTTGCCTGCGATCACATTTGTTGTAGCTGCTTTAGTTGCATTTTCTACTGGTTCATCTTGGGGAACCATGGCTATTTTATATCCTCTGATGATGCCAGCTGCATGGAGTATTTGCCAAGATGCAGGCTTGGATTATGAAGCCTCATTGAGTATTTTCCATAATGTTGTTGCCAGTGTATTGGCCGGATCTGTATTGGGCGACCATTGTTCACCAATATCCGACACCACTATTTTGAGTTCTTTAGCCAGCTCTTGCCACCACATCGATCACGTAAAAACGCAAATGCCATACGCGCTAACAGTTGGTGGAGTCGCTATTTTTATAGGAATTATTCCTTCTGCATTGGGGCTTTCTTCATGGATTTGTTTACCATTGGCAATTGCTTGTTTATGGCTAATAATCAAACTATTCGGAAAAGATGTAAAAAATTTAACGTTGGAAGATAATTTTTAATTTTTGTATTGGAATTACAGTTACTTTTGCGCAAAATATAAACAACAAAATGAAAAAAATTTTAACACTAGTAGCAATTCTTGCAGTTGCTTTTCAATTCGTAGCATGTAACAATGTTGCTGAAGAACAAAACAAAGAAATCGAAGCGATGAAAGCTGAAGTTATGAAAGTTCATGACGATGCAATGGCTAAGATGGGTGATTTAGGAGCTCAAGAAGTTCGTATTTCTGAAAAAGTGATGGCTCTTAAAGCTGATACTACACTTTCTTCAGATTCATTAACTGCAGTTTCAGTTGCTTCTTACGAAGTAGCAATCGCTAACATCGGTGCAGCTAAAGCAGAAATGATGGATTGGATGAACAACTATGCTGAACCAGCAGAAGATGTAACATTTGAAGAGAAAAAAGCTTTTTACGTAGCTGAGCAAGAAAAAGTAAATGCAATAATGAATGACATTAATGCAACTATCACTGCTTCAGAAGAAGTAAAATAATTTTATCAAATTATTTGAAAGCCGTTGTGAGTCTCACAACGGCTTTTTTTGTGGCTATTTATTGCCTAAAAATGTGGCTACCATTATTCATGGGATTTATTCTTCTCTAAACCATTGATGAAATAATAATCAAACACCACATTATTATTCATTGATTATCACCCTAAAAAATCAATATTTCTACTTATTCATCAATCTAAAAATATTCTTATTTTAGTATTCTTAAAACCACTACAATGAAAAAACAGCTACATACTCTTTTAAGTATTCTCGCCTTAATGACTACCTCACTTTTCGCACAAACCCAAAAGGGGGATGATATTCTTGGCGATACGTTTGATACCGAGTATGGGTACTCTGTAAGCATGCCTGATCCATATACTATTGCAGGAGGAGCATCAAGGCGCAGTTATGTAAAAATAATGCGATGGACATCATCAGGATGGGTAAAAAAAGGCTTAAGAATCGAAAATATTTTTGCATCGGGATTTGGCAAATCGATAAGCATGTCGGACTCTAACACTATTGCTATTGGAGCACCACATGCGGATAGAGCTGGCAATCAAAGAGGGCTCGTTCAAGTCTTTAAATGGAATGGAACTGCATGGATACAAAAAGGATTAGACATAGTTGGAGAGGCGGCAGAAGACGAGTCAGGCACTTCGGTTTCTATGCCCGACTCCAATACTGTAGCTATTGGTTCACCTAAAAATGACGGGAATGGCAACTTTTCAGGAAACGTTCGAATTTATAAATGGAACGGATCCTCATGGATTCAAAAAGGGATAGACATTGATGGAAATAATGCAAGTGAAAGTGCAGGTCACTCTGTTAGTATGCCAGATTCAAATACTGTTGCAATTGGTGCATTTATTGCAAATGTTGGATTTAGCGGTAAAACTCGAATATATAAGTGGAATGGGCTTGCATGGGTGCAGAAAGGAATGGATATAGATGGGGAAAGCCCCGGAGATGTGTCTGGATCTTCCGTTAGTATGCCTGACTCCAATACAGTTGCTATCGGTGCAGAGCTCAATAGCGGAAATGGCACACGTTCAGGTAGTACTCGAGTGTATAAATGGAATGGTATTACTTGGGTTCAAAAAGGAATTGACCTAGATGGTGAAAATGCGAATGATTACTCTGGGGTTTCAGTATCTATGCCTGACTCTAATACTGTAGCTATTGGTGCTTATGGGAATGACGGAAGTGCTATAGATGCTGGTCATGCTAGAGTTTTTGAATGGATAGGAAATGCTTGGGTTCAAAAAGGAATAGATATCGACGGAACAAGAACTAATGATTTATCAGGAAGGTCTGTTAGCATGCCTGACATTAATACTATAGCGACAGGAGCTTTTAAATATGGGTTTAGAGACACTGGTCAAGTGAGAGTATTTGAGTTTTGTAAATATATTCCTGATACGCTTACTCCATCGGTATGTAAAAGCTATACTTCACCTAGCGGAAAATACAACTGGACTAATTCCGGAACATATAGAGATACTATTTTTATTCCTCTTACGTGCGATATTTATTATATCATTAACCTCTCAGTAAATGACAATTCGGATACATTAACCACAGCAGTTTGCGATAGGTTAATCTCTCCGAGTGGAAAATACATTTGGAGTACTTCTGGTACTTATACCGACACCATTCAAAATTCATTTGCTTGCGACAGCGTGATTACTTTTAATTTGACTGTAAATAAAAATGATGTATCAGTCGCTAACTTCACAACATCCATTGCGTCCAATTCTTTTGGAGGTACCTACCAATGGGTAAATTGTGATAGCAACTTCGCCATTGTTCCTGGTGCTAATGGTCAAATATTTGCGCCTACTGTTAATGGAAACTATGCCGTAATTGTTTCTAAAAATGGGTGTATAGACACTTCTGCCTGCGAAACTGTATTGCCTGTGGGAATATCAGAAAATGTACTAAGCAGCATAGTATTCTTTCCGAACCCAACAAATGGAATGACTACCATTAGCTTTGGAAGTGCCTCAGTAAATGCAACGATAAGAATAAATAGCCTTGATGGAAGGTTGATTTATGAACAGCAGAACATTAACTCCAACCAAGTTCAAGTGGATTTAACCAATCAACCACAAGGAATTTACTTTGTTACTATCCAGAATAAAGATGCTGTTCGAGTGATTAAACTGGTGAGGAATTAAGATTTATATTTTGAATGCCATTTAAAAGAATCACAACTTCGTTTTATCCTTATTTAACAACATCAGCACCAATGGCAACAGCATCATGTCTGTAATCACGGCAAACAACAAGGTCAAACTCACAAAAACTCCAATGTAAAACGTACTCATAAAACTGGAAAAAATTAAACTACAAAACCCTCCTAATAAAATGATTGAAGTAATTAAAATCGCTTTTCCGGTGGACAAATAAGTTCGTTTTATCGCATACAAATTGCTCTTTCCTTTCTTTATTTCTTGAGCATATCTACTCAGGAAATGAATGGTATCATCTACTGCAATGCCAAAAGCTACCGTAAAAACAATAGATGTGGTAATGTTTAAATCAACGCCAAAAAAACCAATGATTCCTGCTACCATTAAAATAGGGTATAAATTAGGTATCAGAGAAATTAATCCCATCTTAATGGATTTAAATAAGATAGACATGATAACAGCGATCAGTAAAAAGGCGATCCCTAATCCAGACAAAACATTCATCGCTAAATATCGACTACTTTTATCGATTATGACTGGCGTTCCAGTTAATTTATAGTCGATTAAGGTGGTGTCAATTTGAGTTTCATAAAATCGTTGTAACGTATCATTTCGAAAAAGCACTTCTCGACTTCCAGGATCTACCATTCGGCCACTTAGTCTCGCCATTTTTCCATCCTCAGAAATGATCTCTTTCAATTGGGCTTGCATTCCCATATCTTGAAGCTTATCTGAAATGTATTCATAACGCTTCTCTTTATCAGGAAAGGTATAAAACTCAGGCTTCCCGCTTCGCATGGCACGGTTAATATATTTAAATGGCGTGGTAGGGCTTATCATTTGGCCAACTTGATAATGTTCCGTCAAATAATCTTCCATTTTATTGATTTCATGCATCACTTCGAAATCATACACACTACTTCCCTGCCTCTTAGTAACTATCGCCATTTCAAAAGGTCGTATTCCTTCAAAATTTTCCTCAAAAAATCGCATCTCCTCTGCTAAAGGATCATTTTCTCCCAATTCTTGCATTAAGAAATAATCAAATTTTATCAATGACATTCCAACAATTGATAGAACAGCAATAAAAATATAGCTACCCAATACAGCTTTTCTATGATACAATAGCCACAAAAAGAACTTTCGCAAGAAATGATCCCATCCCGAATTTGATTGATTAGTGTCCACCAACTTTGGAACTTTAACCAAATAGAAAATAGCTGGAATAAAAACTATAGCCACTAAAAAAGCACACATTACACCCACAGCAGTAAATATTCCGAAATCTTTAACCGGTTCCATGTTGACAAAAATGAGGGTAACAAACCCCAACGCAGTTGTAATTGAAGTTAGTAAAGTAGCTAAACCAACATTTTTAAGCATGTTTTTTATCGCATCTAATTTGGATCTGCCTAAACGGATTTCTTCCAAATATTTTGCAACCAAATGCACCACATCACTCATCCCAACAACCAGCATAATCACTGGAAGTAAAGTCGTCATCATATTCAATGGCCTTCCGAAGATCTGCATAATTCCTAAACTCAAAACCACTGAAAGCAATACTGTAGTCATCGGGATTAGAATACCCCAAAAGGAACGATACGCAATGATTAAAAAGATAATGAGAATAATAATTGAAATACCCATAAAGGTTGCAAACTCCACCTTCATGATGTCGATGTAGATCTGCTGTCCTAAAATTTTTCCAATCACATAAATTTGCTTGAAATCAGTTTGATCAACTAGGACTGTGATTGCTTTACTTAATTCATCGGAATCTTCCTTATTGATGAGTTCCTTATTTTTCAAAACGATAACAACTACCCCCTTTTCCAACTCTACAACGCTAGAAATTGGGTCGTTTGAGGTTAAAATAAACAACGAATCTTCTAAATATTTTTCTGGCTGATCAACATGAAAATAGGGCTGTTGAAACTCTCCGATTGATGAGAAATCCAATTTAGGGTATTGGGCTTCAATAGGAGAAATGACTTCACGAACGTGTGGCAACTTTTTAAGTGAATCGGTGAAATCTATTACCTTTTTAAGAAATACTTGATTAAATATTCCATTCTCGCTTTTTAAAGCAAACAATACAAAATCATTGTCGTTTTCAAAAGTGGATCGATATTCCTTAAAAAAATCAAGATCGTCGTCTTCCTGTGGGAAAAACTTTTCAAAATCGTAATCAAATTTTAATTGTATCGCTTGATTGGCACTAAAAATAGTAACCATCAATACCATCGCCAAAGCTATGATACTGTATCTTTTATATTTATCGTTCATTCTAAAAATTAGATCATTCCAAAGTTAGTTGTTTATAACTGCATAGTGCAAAATTTGTTCATGCAACTTTGCCAAATACTATCCGTCTCAAAAGTTGAATATCATCTGTCAATTATCCTTAAATTTACAGATAGTCTATAAACGCTGCTGTGATAAATAAAATACTACAAACTTTTTTATTTTTATTTCTTGGCCTGCTAACTCAAAATAGCACTGCTCAAGGCACGCCTTTCATTCAAAACAAAGGACAATGGCCAGATCATGTATTTTACAAAGCAAACATTCCTTCAGGAGGTTTATTCCTTGAACAAACCGGATTTACTTATTATTTTACAGGCAAAGCAGACCATGCCCATGAAGGTATTGAAGAAAATCAGGATCACTTAGAAGAAATAAAAGAATCTGTTATCAAAACGACCTTTTTGGGTGCTAATATTTCTACTGATGTGACATCTTCAGGAGAACAAGCTCCTTTGTATAATTATTACATTGGTAATCATCCTAAAAAATGGGGCTCAGGTGCAAAAGGTTTTGAAACTGTTTTGTATTCCAATTTGTACAAAGGAATTGACTTAAAAGTTTACCAATCTGCCGAGATTGGTTATAAATATGATTTCATTGTTGACCCCAACACAGACCCATCAAAGATAAAAACGAAATATACCGGACACAAAGAAATTTATCTTTCAGATGGCCATTTAATCATTACACACAATGTTGGTCAGTTAGTGGAAGTCAAGCCTTTTGCGTATCAACTTATCAATGGGGTTAAACAAGAAGTGAGTTGCCATTTCGAAATCAAAGATAGTATAGTTACTTTTTCATTTCCAGATGGATACGATCAATCAAAAGAGTTAGTCATTGACCCTGATTTGATTTTCTCTACATTCTCTGGCTCAACATCGAACAACTTTGGAATGTCAGCAACCTATGATCAACATGGAAACGGGTATGCTGGTGGAGTTGTATTTGGAAATGGCTACCCAACTACTTCTAATATGGCTCAAGATACCTTTGCTGGAGGATCAGTAGATGTAGCTATTTCAAAGTATTCAAGTGACGGCAGTCAGCTGATCTACACTACCTATTTCGGAGGTTCCAATACTGAAATGGTGCACAGTATGGTGGTAAACTCTGCGGATGAATTACTTTTTTTCGGCACTACAAGTTCAACAAACCTACCAACAACCCCTCTATCACTGGACACAACATTTAATGGTGGCACTGCCGTTTCTGCTTTAAATTATTTTGGAAATGGATCTGATATTTTTATTGCCAAAATATCTGCAAATGGCGATCAATTCCTTTCATCAACCTATTTTGGAGGTTCTGAAAATGATGGATTAAATCTACACTCCTTTGATAACGGTTTAAATTATTCCAATCGATTGCTTTACGGATACGGAGATCAAGCAAGAGGTGAAATAAATATTGACCCTTTTGATAATGTATTTATTGTCAGCTCGACCTATTCCAACGACTTTCCTATTTCTACTAATGCGTTTTCTAGCACCTTAAATGGAAAACAAGATGCTGTTGTGGCAAAATTTTCATCTGATTTAAACACATTATTTTGGAGCACATATCTTGGTGGTGCTGAAAATGATGTTGGTTACACTGTTCGAATTAACAGCAAAGGCAATATATACATCGCAGGTGGAACGAAAAGCACCGACTTTCCCACCACCACTAATAGTTTGAGTCCAACTTATAATGGTGGAGTTACGGACGGTTTTGTGAGTAATTTATCTGCTGATGGTTCTTCACTGCTAAATTCTACTTTTATTGGCACCAATGATTACGATCAAACATTCTTCATAGATATTGACAAGTATGATGATGTATACGCCTTTGGACATAGTTTTGGTGGGAATTTTCCGGTAAATAATGTCAATTATGTTAATGCAGGAGCAGGTCAATACATTATTAAATTGGATTCAAATTTAACGACCAACATTTTTTCTACTACAGTTGGCAGCAATGCGGGAACAGGTAGAATTGATATTGCTCCGACTGCTTTTTTAGTTGATCGCTGTCAAAATATTTTCTTCAGTGGTTGGGGAACTAGAAATGGAACATACCCGGGTTTTTCACTTTCCCAATCTTTAAGTTCATCCATGCCAATAACTCCGGATGCATTTAAATCAACTACACATGGTTCGAATTTTTATTTCATGGTTCTCAGAAAAGACGCGGATAGCCTAATTTTCGGTTCTTTCTTTGGAGGTATAGCGCCATCAGGTGAGCATGTAGATGGAGGTACTAGTCGGTTTGATCAAAACGGAATCATATATCAATCTGTTTGTGCTGGCTGTGGTGGGAATAGCAACTTCCCTGTCAAAAATGCATTATTTCCAACCAATGGCTCTTCTTATTGTAACAATGCGCTTTTCAAAGTATCCTTAGAAGTTAATCCTGAAGCCCGTGTATTTCTTGAAAAAGACAGCATTTGTGCACCAGCCACTATTGAATTGGTGAATACAAGTAAAAATATCAATTACTTTTATTGGGATTTAGGTAATGGAGTTTTGGATTCCATTAATAAGAAAGTAAGTAAGACCTTTTCTCAACCCGGCATCTATTTTATAAAATTAGTTGTAGGAGATTCAATTTGTGGCACATCAGATACCCTTATTAAGGAGATAAAAGTATTTAATGCAGACCTCACACTTTCTAAATTTAGAGATACTATTCTTTGTTCCAACGACAGTATTACACTGGTCCCAAATTATGGTGGCACAGTCTTGGACATTATTTGGAGTGATGACAGAAACTTTACAGATCGACTAAATGCTCCAGGTATTTATTCGATTAAATCATGGACTGCCTCACAACAAATGTATTACATTGAAGTAAAAGGTCCTGGTTGTAGTATTTTTGATTCTATTTTGGTGACGAATCAAGTCATCGACAATAATTTCGTTTTAAGTGATACCTCAGGATGTTCTCCCCTTAGCGTTAATTTTAGCAATTTAAGTAGCAACTATGACTCATTAGTTTGGACAAATAACAATCAATTGTTTAGTAATAATGAAAATCCATCTCTAACCTTCAACAATGCCGGTATTTATTCCATTAAATTAAAAACGATTAATACCTTATGCAATACACAATTGACTTCAACTAAAAAAATTGAAGTGTATCAATCCATCAAAATAGATCCGATCAATGACACATCAGCATGCAGTGGTAAAGACTTACTACTTCGGATAAACGACTACAATACAGCCAACCAATTTATTTGGTCAACTGATAATAAGTTCACAGATACCGTATCAAGTTCAAAGTCTCTCCAATTAAGGAACATCGATACACCCAAAAGATACTACGTTTCCATTTCAAACGATTATTGTGATACTACAGTTTCATTTATGGTGAATGTGCCAATTTTAAATATCGAACTCTTAGACTCACTAAATAAGTGTGATAACGATACAATTAAAATTGAGGCAAACATTGGTAACAGTTCCTCCAATTTAATCTACAATTGGTTGCCCAACACCAACATTTTAGGAAGTACCAATACAAATAAGATATTGACCAATACCAAGAACAATATCACCTATTATTTAGATGTTTCTGACAAATTAGGATGTCATTTTAATGATTCAATCTATGTCAAGGTAAGTGCTCCTTTGGTGGATGAATTATTCCCATTTACAATTAGTGATAGTGTGCCTTTAGGCAAAACCATTTTCTTAGAATCTGATCTTAAAAAAGAAAGTTTTAACTACCAATGGATTCCTGAGAAACTAGTTGAATCTCCAAATGCTCCAATTACAAGAACTGTTGCCAACACGGACACATTGTACCAATTATTTGTATTTGATGAAGCATCAGGATGTTCCTACAGAGGGCGATTACGCATAAACGTTTATGATGATGAATGCATGGCCCCACATATTTTTGTACCTTCTGCTTTCACCCCTAACAACGACTTTAGTAACGATGTCCTTTTTGTGAGAGGAGATTTGATCGAGACCTTCGATTTCCAAGTTTTTAATCGATGGGGAGAGTTGGTATTTGAATCGAATGACTTATCAGTGGGATGGAATGGAAATTATCAAGGAAAAGCCGCACAAGAAGGAGTTTATGTATTTCAATTAAAAGCTAAATGCTATAGTGGTCAAGAATATTTCTTAAAGGGAGATGTAACATTGATACGGTAATGAAAAAAAGCGCCATTTTCTTTTTGTATTTATCTTTATTATACACCTTCTCTGTCGGTGCACAGGATCTTCATTTCTCACAATTCAACCAATCTCCACTCAACCTTAACCCTTCACTTACAGGAAACTTCAACTCTTCTTATCGACTGATAGCCAACTATAGAAACCAATGGAGTACGGTAGGAAAACCTTATAAAACATTTTCTTTTTCCGGGGAAGCTCGAGCCTTATTTGGAGTAAAAAAAATAAGTTATGGCCTTTTATTTTACAATGATAAAGCCGGAGAAGGAAACCTTAACAAATCCAACTATGGGGTGAGTTTAAATTACAGTCAAAACTTAAATTACGATTCAAGTTTATCCCTAAGTTTTGGAACTTTATTGGCTTTTCAGCAATACAAAATAGACTTTAGTCAATTGTCATTTGATCAACAATACGACGGGTATTCATTCAACTCCAATTTAGTGAATGGAGAAAATTTTTCTCAAAACAGTTATAGCCATTTCAACCCATCATTTGGAGTGCATCTCAATTATGTGATCAATTCAAGAAATGCCATTAAGATTGGTTACGCCATGCACAATATACTAACACCGAAGAATTCCTTTTTCGATAAAAATAGTGTCATTCTAAAACGCAGAAATACCTACCACTTCTCTTCCAATTTTGGGTTAAATCAAATGCTAGACATACAGCCAACAATACTGTATATGACACAAGGCGATTTTAAAGAAATGGTTGTCGGAACAAATTTTAGATATTATTTAGAACGAACAAAATATTCCAAAAAGGCTTTAACAGCAGGCATTTATTATAGAAATCAAGATGCGGCATTTGTATCGGTAGGGTTTGAAGTAGCGAGCACTACACTAGGTTTAAGCTATGATTTTAATACTTCTGACTTAAATACTGCAACAAATAAAAATGGAGGGTTTGAAATTTCAATTATTCATTTGATCTCCAACTACAAACCATCTTATAAAAGAGGAACGAAATGTCCTAATTTCATGTAATTTATGAAAAAAGTCTTCCTTTTTACTCTGCTTATTTTTCATTTGACAGGTTTTTCACAAACCAAAAAGCAATTGCTACAAATGGCAAACAAAGCATATAACCTACAAGACTACTATTCCGCTATAAATCTCTATGAAAACTACCTACAAGCATTTCCTAACGAAATAGAAATTGAATTTAGACTCGCCAAATCATACATTGAATTGAATGATTTTGAAAAAGCCATTGAGCCGCTTAATCATATTTATAAAATAGACCGTGACAGAAAATATCCTGAAACGAGTCTTCTCTTGGCCAATTCATATAAACAGACCGCAAATTACAGATATGCAAAACGTTATTTTAGACGTGCGCTAACTAAATATAGAAGGCAAAAGGAGAGTTTTGAATATCAAAAGATCAATCAAGAAATAAAATCTTGCGATTTTGCACAGTTGAACTATTCCCTTAATAAAACTGGAGGTCTCATTAATCTTGGAGCTGCTATAAATTCTACAAATGCAGACTTCGCTTTTGCACAAATCAATAGCAATCGAGCCATATTTGCTGCCACAGATACCTTCGGCACAAAAGATGGAACAATAGCCTATTCAAAATTATTTTGGGCAAAAAAAGCTGAAGATGAATGGGTAAGAAATGGAATAATTAGCCTGCCAAAGGAATATGCGCATCACAATGTGGTAAATCCATACTATGATCCAGAATCTAAACTTCTTTATTTTAGTGATTGCGATACATTGCATCAATGTGTGATAAAAACTGGAATTCTTTTAGGTGAATCACTGACTGAAATTAAACCACTTAATGACAAAATTAACCTCCCTTTTACCAATAACACTCAACCGGCTATAGCAATTGTCAAATCAGATAAGTATTTACTCTTTAGTTCTAATAGGGAAGGCGGACTAGGCGGAATGGATATCTGGTATTCTAAATATTTAGAAAGTGATTGGATAGATCCAATAAACATTGGCAGTGAAGTAAACTCAATAGATCAAGAAATCAATCCATTTTATTACGATAATTCACTCTACTTTTCTAGTAATTGGCACAAAGGGTTTGGAGGGTTTGATGTTTTTAAAAGTGAAGGAAATTTGAAGAAACAGTCAACAGCGGAAAATGTATTACAACCCATCAATTCAATCTCCAATGATCTTTATTACAGAATATACGACGATTTCGCCTACCTAACGACCAATAGAACAGGCTCCATGACTTTTAAAAATGACAATTGCTGCAACGATTTATATTCCATCTCATTACAAATAGACACCACTAAAATAAAGCACGAAGAAACCTACCAAACCATCAATGCGTTATTTCCTTTAAAGTTATATTTTGACAATGATTTACCTAAAAAAAATCAGTCTGATACCACAACGAATGCTGTATACACAACACTTCTAGATCAGTACATCAATAAAAAAAACACCTATGTTTCTCACAATCTAAAAGGCCTCAAAAAGGAGGCGGCTATGGATACAGAAGATGAGCTTTTGGACTTTTTTGATTTTTTACTACCTCAAGGTAAAATGCAATTAGAAGAAACTAGAAAATTTATCCAAGAGAAATTAAATAAAAATGAGGACGTAACTTTAATCGTAAGAGGATACTCTAGTGCTTTAGCGAACTCTGAATACAACTTTAAACTGAGCCAAAGAAGAATAAATAGTTTATTTAACTATTTGAATTACTCAACTACTTCATCACTAAATAAAGGTAATTTCAAGATCATTGCGTTACCAATGGGCGACTTGGTTTCTACAGAAAATAGATTAGATGTAAAGAAAGATAAGGTGTTTGGCTTAGATGCCATTTATCAAAGAAAAATCGAAATCGTTGGACTGGTTGGTGCTAATAATGAGCTAGAAAATGATAGAGCTAAAGCCAACTTAAAATTACCCAATCCGATTATTAATTTGGGAAAAATTAAATCTAAAAATCTGAATTACAGCTTAACCATCCAAAATACAGGAAATGCAGAACTTGAATTAATAAAGATCATAGGGGCCGATTTAAAAAGTAACCCAACAACTCAACTCATTCAACCAAATGAATCGACCACATTAGAACTTCAATTTGAATTTTCCGAAAACCGCAAGACAGGAAAGTCTGTTATTTATTTTGTTACGAACGATTTCGAGGGAATAAAAAGTATTGAATTTAAATATGAAAATTAAAAATCAAACTTTAATGACAATTGCTCTATAACCTTTTCTTGCTCTTTTGCCATAGACTTGGTATATGAAGCCACGTATTCAAATTCTCCTTTTTTCTCATTCAACTCAATAATGGTAATTGGAAAATCTAGCTCAGAGGTATCTACACCATCTTTGTATGGAATTAGCTCACAAAAAAAGTCAAAGTTAGCGACCCTATTTTTAATTATTTTGTTTGAAGTAGCATTCACAGCCAATCTTTTAGTGATATACCCTTCTTTTATAACTTCAAAAGTATAATTATTTCCTAAATCGAGCTTCATTTCAAAACCTCCTGAAGCATTGGTTACAAATGTATTGACAATTTCATTTCGCTTGTATAAGTTTACTGTTACATTTGATAAATCGCTATCAGCAATAACTATCTTTCCCTTAAACTTTACCGTTTCTTGTTTGCCGGCAATGGAGTTTATAGAAATTAATAAAAAAGAAAAAGCAAAAAGTGTCTTAAATATATTTTTCATGGGTAATGAGTTTAAGTGGTCATGCTCAAAAATAGACATGACTCTCATTTAATAATTCATGGTATGTCTTATAATGTATAAACTAGGTAAAATACCTAAAGCAGGTGCTCTACCACTAACTTCTTATTACTAACTAATTATCAATCAACATAATTATTGAAATTAACTTAGTTAAATTAAGCAAAAGAAGTTAAATAATTGTTAGATTTACGGTTGTTATTAAAAATTCCCGTTTTTAATAGCTGAACTAGTAAACTATTATTCATTATAACCTTGTAATTATGAGAAAGAAAATTATCTCAGTATTGCTTATGGGCCTTGCTTTTTTTGGTCTCACGCAATCAACAAGTGCACAATGCACACAAGTCTCGCCATATAGCGAAGACTTTTCAACTTATCCTCCAACATGTTGGACTGAAGCTCAAGGCAGACTCAGTAACCTAAACACACTAACCGGCACAACTTCAGATTGGGTTGCCGATGGATTCCTTAATGCAGGAAGCTCTGGTGCTGCTAGAATGAACATTTGGAGTACCACAAAAGACGAGTGGCTAATCTCACCAATACTTGATTTAGGAACAGGGCCTACTTCCTATCAAGTTGAGTTTGATGCTGGTTTAACAGACTTTAATGGATCAGGCACAGATTTAATGGGAGCAGATGATTCATTGGCTGTTGTTATTTCATTGGATAGTGGCGACACATGGTCTTCTGCAAACATTTTAAAATTATATACTGCAGGAAACCCACCTTCTAATTCAGGTGAATCTGTCGTGATTGATCTGTCAGCTTACAGCGGAAAAGTAAAAATTGGATTTTATGCTGCATCTACAGTATCTAACACTGACTACAATGTTTACATTGATAATTTCGCATTTAATCCTCTTGCAACTTGTCCTAAACCAACTGCATTAGCTGTGGCTGAATTGACGACAACGTCTGCAGATTTTTATTGGATGGAAAATGGTACTGCTACTAGTTGGCAAGTTGAATTTGGAGTATCTGGATATACAGCCGGAACAGCTCCAAAAACAGTCTACTCAATGGACAGTATTACTTTATCCGGATTATCAAGCAACACGGTATATGATGCATATGTAAGAGCTATTTGTAGTTCATCGGATTCTAGTGCTTGGGTTGGCCCAATTACTTTTAGAACATTGTGTGCTCCATTTACTGCTCCATATTTCAACGATTTCGAAGCTTCTTCAACTAATATGGCGCCGAGTTGTTGGTCATCATACAAAACCAATTCAGGAAGTTATGCAGAAGTTAGAGCTAGCACACCATATAGTGGTGTAAATGCTATAAATATGTACAGTAGCGGAGCTTCCACTTCAGGAAGTGACAGCTTAATTTTAGCTACTCCACAATTTTCAGACTTAATTGCAGGCGATAAGCAAATCTCTTTCTACGTTCGGTCAAGTAGCCTTTTAAATGCGTTACTAATTGGTACTGTTGCTTCACCAGACCCAACAGCAACCTTTAATCCAATTGATACTGTTTTATTCAGTTCAACAACTTCATATGAAGAAGTTATTATTCCATTTACAACAGCAAATGGATATAATGGTACAGATCAATACATCGTTTTAGTAAGTAATTTAGGTTCTACTTATACCTATATTCGAATTGATGATTTCAACTATTCTGTTATTCCAACATGTCCAAAACCAATCGGTTTGACAGCAACTGCTATAACTTCTAGTAGTGTTAGCTTCAATTGGACCGAAAGCGGTTCTGCTGCTTCTTGGCAAATACAATACGATACGACCGGTTTTCCAATTGGGACCGGCATCAAAAATGTTGTTGCACTTGACAGTGTAAATGAAACAGGATTAATTCCAGAAACTGACTATGACGTTTATGTAAGATCTATTTGTGGATCTAATGATTCTAGTGCTTGGACAGGACCTATTTCTTTTAGAACGTTGTGTGGATCATTGTCTGCTCCGTTTGTGGAAAACTTTAACTCTTTCGTTCCTAATTGCTGGAATGAAGCTGGAAATGGGACACCTAACTCTGGAATTACTTCAATTGGAAGTGGCGACTGGGGTTCAACAAACTATCTAAACTCAGCGTCCAATGGAAAAGGGGCTAAAATCAATCTTTTTTCGAACGTAGATAAAGAATGGATCATCACTCCAACATTAGATTTAACTGCAGGAGGCCCTTTAGAATTAGTTATTTCTGCTGGTGTTACTGACTACAATGGCTCAACAGCTGATAATATGGGTGCTGATGATGAAGTATTAGTTCTTATCTCTGAAGATAATATGCTTTCATGGGACACTTTACTTACATGGAATTCATCAAATCAACCGCCAACAGCAGGTGCAGATTACAGAATTAGTCTTGCAGGTTACACTTCCAACAATAATATTGTTGCGATTTGGGCAACTGATGGTTCAGTTAGTAATACTGAAGACTATGATTTCCACATTGGAAAATTTGAGTTAAGAACTGTACCTTCTTGTTTAGCTGTAACAGCAAATTCAGGAACCAATTCTTTAACTTTCAATTCAGCCGAAGTTAGTTGGGTAGAAAATGGAACTGCAACATCATGGAGAGTAGAATATGACACAATAGGTTATGCTGCAGGAACTGCAAGAAACACTATTGTTGTTACAGACACCTTTTCAATTTTGACAGGACTTTCTGGAAGTACCGATTACGACTGGAAAGTTAGCGCACTATGCTCTGTTAATGATTCTAGTGCTTTCGTTGGTAATTCATTTACAACACCTGCTTCTTGTCTTGCACCTACAGCAAACTCAGGAACAAATAGTTTAACTGCAACTTCAGCAGAAGTTAGCTGGATTGAATCTGCATCGGCAACTTCATGGAGAGTTGAATATGACACAATAGGTTATGCTGCAGGAACTGCAAGAAACACTGTTGTAGTAACAGATACTTTTGCAATTATAACTGGACTTACAGCGAATACTGACTATGAGTGGAATGTTAGTGCGTTATGCTCTGTATCAGATTCTAGCACCTTCGTTGGAAACAGTTTCTATACAGGATATTGCCAAGTTTCGACAACCAATACGGGTGATTATCTTTCTTCGCTTGTGAGTTCTGGTGCGAATACGAATATTTCATACACTGCGACTTCAAATGCGGCTGGTTCTTATTCTGATGAAACAGCTCAATCTATTTCTAGTTTTGCTACAGGGTCATATGATATCACTTCAACTTATGTTGGTGGTTCAAATGGCGTGAATGTGTGGGTTGACTGGAACAATGACTTAGATTTTGATGATGCAAATGAACTTGTAGGTTCTTCTGTTGGCTCAGCTGCTAGCAAAACGATCTCTATCACTACTCCTGGAACTGCAGTAGTAGGAAATTATAGAATGAGAGTGAGAGCTCAGTATGGCTCAACTGCTAATCCGCCAGCGTGTGGAAATGTTTCTTATGGAACCACTCTTGATTTTACATTAATCGTTTCTGCACCTCCTGCTTGTTTAGCTCCTACTGCACAATCTTTGGACAGCCTAGCCTCAACTGCAGTTAAGGTTTCTTGGTTGGAAAATGGTAATGCAACTCAATGGGAAATTGAGTATGACACTGCAGGATTTGTAATCGGAACAGGTAGAAATACAGTTACAGTAAATACAGATACATTTAAAGTGTTGACTGGCCTTTCAGCAAATACTAACTACGATTGGTATGTAAGAGCAATTTGTTCGCCAACAACTCAAAGTACATATGCAGGATCAGCTAGTTTCTTTACAGGATATTGCCAAGTTTCAACCACCAATACAGGTGATTACATTTCCTCATTAGTAAGTACAGGTGCAAACACAAACATATCATACACTGCAACGTCTAATCCTTTAGGATCTTATGCAGATGAGACAGCTCAAATCCTTACTAGTTATGCTGCAGGAACATTTGACATTACTTCCACTTATGTAGGTGGTTCAAACGGTGTTAAAGTATGGGTAGATTGGAACAATGATTTAGTCTTTGACGATGTTACGGAATTAATCGGATATCAAGTCTCAACAGCTGCTTCAAAAACTATTTCTGGTGCAGTTCCAGCCACAGCTACTATTGGAAACTATAGAATGAGAGTTAGAGCACAGTGGGGTTCTTCTGCAAATCCACCATCTTGTGGAAATGTTTCATACGGAACTACTGTTGATCTTACAGTATCCTTAATCGCTCCACCTTTATGTTTGGGAGTTTCAGGCTTATCTTCCTCAGAGTTAACATCTAATTCTGTTGATTTATTCTGGACTGAAAACAACACTTCCACATCGTGGCAATTAGAGTATGATGTAACAGGATATACGCAAGGTACTGGAGCAAAGAGTGTAGTTGTTTCTGATAGTATAACATTAGGTAGTTTGTCATCTAATACAACTTATGATGCATATGTTAGATCTATCTGTAGCTCAACAGACACTAGCTCTTGGGTTGGCCCGATTACATTCACTACATTGTGTGCTCCTTTTTCTGCACCTTATGTTGAAGACTTCAACACTTTTGTTCCTGCTTGTTGGGAAGAGGCATCAACAGGTGACCTTACTACAGGACCAGCAACTTTAGCTGCAGGTGACTGGAGAGTTGGTGATTTTGGTAACAACGCAGCAAATGGTGGTGGCGCAAGAATAAACTTATACACTAATTCAAGAACTGAGTGGTTAGTTTCACCAACGATTGACTTATCAAATGGTTCATATGAATTAGCAATTGAAGCAGCAGTAACCAACTGGAATACTTCTGCTCCTGACAATATGGGTTCAGATGATTCTGTTCAAATTGTAATAAGCACTGATGGTGGTTTAACATGGACAAGTATTTACACTTGGGATGCAAACAATCAACCACCAACTTTGGGTCAAAAGTATAGTATTGATTTATCCAGTTATACTTCTGCAAATAATATCTTTGGTATTTATGCTACTGATGGACCTATTGATGATCTTGAAGATTATGACTTCCACATTGGAAGCTTTGATGTAAGAGTGCCACCTACTTGTCCAGAACCAATTGCAAATGCAACAAGCCTTATTGGATCTGACTCAGCATTTGTATCATGGGTTGAAACAGGCGCAGCAATACAATGGGAAGTTGAGTATGGACTTGTTGGCTATACAGTAGGAACGGGTTCTTCAATAATCGTAAATATTGATACTTTTACTACTATCAATGGATTAAATTCAAATACAACTTATGACTACTACGTAAGAGCAATTTGTGGTAGTAATGATACTAGTACTTGGACGAATTCTTCAACCTTTACAACATCATTTTTATCATGTGTCCTTTCAACTGCTACTACTCTTCCATTTTTAGAAGATTGGGAAAATTTAAATGACACTGTTACAGGTCCAGCAAATATTATTTGCAATCCTGACTATACTTGGCATTTATTATCTAGTAATCCAAACGGTAGAGCGAGATACGGTTCAGCAGCTATTTTAGCAGCAGGAGGAACTGGAGCAATTACATTAGACGCAATAACTAGTTCAGGTGTAATTGCAAATGATTTAATTCTGACATTAAATTTGGCTGCTAATAGTTCTGCATCAAATTTAGAATTAGAATTTGATTTTGCCCATCATGGTGAAGAAAATCATGCGAATGATAGTGTTTGGATTAGAGGTAGCCAATCCGATACATGGGTAGGTATTTATGACTTATTTGCAAACAAAGGAACAATAGGCATTTATAACTCTGTAGGTCCAATTGATATAGACGCAAGATTAGCTGCAGCAGGTCAAACTGTTTCTTCAAGTTTCCAAATTCGTTTTGGACAAGAAGACGACTTCCCTGCTACAAGCCCAACGGCTTCTGATGGTTTTTCTTTTGATAATATTAGTGTAAAATTAGGCCCACTTCCTTACTACCCAGTTGGAACAATAAACACAGAAGATGCGACTACTGGTATTGCCGATTCTTTAGGTGTATTCTGCTGGACTTCTGGTACTGTTGCAGGTATTGATTTGGATGGCAATGTAGGTCTTTCATTCACTATTATTGATCAATCAGGTACTAATCCTGAAGGAATAAACATCTACAACTTTGCAGATGTTAGTAATTATGTGGTAACTGAAGGTGACTCAATTATGATTAGAGGTGAAATCCAACAATTTAATGGATTAACCGAGTTGTTTCCTGATTCTATCGCTATCATCTCAACTGGAGCAGCTATACCGAATGCAGCAATAGTAACCACTCTTGATGAATCTACAGAATCTGCATTAATCAGAATAGAAGATTTAACAGTTACTAGTGTTCCTGCAGGAACTTCGATTAATATCGGGTTAACAGATGGAACAAATAACTTTGTAATGCGAGTGGATTCGGATACAGATGTATTGGATAGCTTGACTTTTACAGTTGGTGACAAACTGTGTTCTGTAAATGGAATTGGTGGACAATTTGATAATTCAAATCCATATTTGAGTGGATATCAAATCTTCCCAATGCGTTATACAGATGTAGTCTTTGCTCCTTCTGTTGACTTAGGACCTGACACTATTGTTTGTGACACTAACAACTTTATGCTTGATGCAGGTAATTTTGCTTCTTATGTATGGAGCACTGGTGCTTTAACTAGAACCATTACGCCAACTACTGCAAATACTACCTATAGTGTAGTTGTTACTGATGCAAACGGTTGTACAAATACAGATACAGTTGATGTAACAGTTTCTGTGTGTGTAGGAATTATCGAAGCAAAACAAGTTGCTGCTTCAATCAACTTCTTTCCTAACCCGAACAATGGTCAGTTTAAACTGCAAATTGAAAATGTTACTGCTCCTAACTCTACGTTAGAAATAGTAAACATTCAAGGTCAAATAGTTTACAACGAGAACCTAATTATTAACGGATCATTAAGTAAAGACATCAACATCAATGTTGAAAAAGGTATTTACTTCGTGAGATTATTAAATAAGAACGGTGTAAAAGTTGAAAAACTGATAATTGAATAAGCATAATTTAAAAGTTTAATTAGTAGCCCGTTTCGAATTATCGAAACGGGCTTTTTTTATTTTAATCACCCCACTTTTTGCGGAATTTATTTAAAAGTTATTAACAATTAGATGCTAGTAATTTTGAAAATAGCATAAAATACTCTAGATTTGAATTTATCCCTTCCCGGGATTACTCACTGCATTCTGACTAGAGAGGTTTATTAAATTGTAACTAATTATTTATTAAACTTTTTTTTATGAAGAAATTATCCTTGTTGATTTCAGCATTTATGTTGTCCTTCGTTATGTTTGGGCAAGTATTAAATGAGGGCTTCGAAGGCAGTTTCCCGCCAACAGGCTGGACACTTGACACCATTTCTGGTTCTGCCAGTTGGGTTGCCGCTGCCAATAATAACAACTCCACAGTTTCTGCCCGAACAGGTAGTAATTTGGCGTATTTTTACTCTGCGAATTATAATGATGACCAAACTGTATTAATTACACCATCATTTGATATCTCTCTTACAAATTCTCCAGAGTTACGTTTTTATCACTCTCAAGTAGATTGGACTGGAGATCAAGACTCATTAAGAGTTTTTTATAAAACGTCAACGGCTGGTGCTTGGGTATTATTAGCCACATACAATACGGCTCAACTTTCATGGATTGAAAGAGTATTACCATTACCAAACCCGTCAAATGATTATTATATAGCGTTTGAAGGAACTTCAGGTTATGGAAGAGGAGTTACATTAGATGATATCACAGTGGCTCAGGCTCCAAGTTGCGTTGCCCCTACTGCACTCGTTTCTTCTAACATCACAAGTAGTGGTGTTGATTTAGCATGGACAGACCCTAACTCCTCATTTGGATGGGAAATACTTTATGGCCCTTCCGGATTTACTATTGGAGTAGGCGATACTGCAGTTTATGTTTACACCACTACTGCTACTACATTGACAGGTCTTCTTTCCAATACTTCTTACGATTATTATGTAAGAGCAATTTGTGGTGTTGGTGATACTAGTGCTAGGTCCGCAGTCGGAACATTTAAAACTGCATTCCAATGCCCTGCTGGTGCTATTTGTGGCACTTATACCGCTGGTGACATTAGTTCTGATGATAGTTTTACATCGTTACCTGGCAATTCAACTTGTCCGGGATCGCTGACTTTAGCTATTCCAATGGGAATGAAGATTGACAGTATTTCTACTTTTTATGATGCAACTGCACCTTCAGCAGGTGGTGGATGGATGAGTGAGCAAAGAACTCGTTTGTATTCCTCAAATACTCTTTTGGGTGAATCTAGTTTAACATCAGGTACTGGAAATAGCGATGGAACTTACAGTTATTCAAGAGATGGATTAACTTTTGCAAATAATGCGATTGGTAATGTAACCATAGATTTAGAGATGGGTCGTACTTATGGTGGTTCCGGTTGTGGAACTACTGTTAATTATATTAATAATAATTCTTGGACTGTTATTGCTTATTACAGTGCAGTTCCTGCTTGTTTAGCTCCAAGTTTACTTTCATCAAATGTTACTAGCTTTTCAAGCGCTGCACTTAATTGGTCAGAAAACGGAACTGCTACACAATGGGAAGTGATTTATGGTCCAGCAGGATTTACGCTTGGGATAGGCGGAGATACAGTAAGGGTAGACACTACTCCTTCAACTTCTTTAACAGGCCTAATGGCTACTACTACATATGATTGGTATGTAAGATCAGTTTGTAGCGTGTCGGACACTAGTTCATTTGCAGGACCTAATTCCTTTACAACTCCATGTGCCACATTTATCGCACCATTCTCAGAAGATTTTGGTGGATTAACATTGCCAGCTTGTTGGAATAATGGTGCAGGAAATTCTGAGAATTGGGAATTCCAACTTACAGATGGACATATTGGTAATGTTGGAAATCAAGGATCTGGAAGCTCTATAAGTGGTAGTGGACTAGCAAGTGTTGACGATTCAAGTCCACACAGTACAAACACAGGTTTAGTTTCTCCGTTAATTGATGTTTCAGGATTAGTAAATCCTAGAGTTACCTTTTTCACTATTAGTGACAATGAAGGTGATGCAAACGGAAATGTTGACTTTCATGTTGATATTTTCGATGGTGCAAATTGGAATGATTCAATTTTCTTTAGCGATACCAATTCCTTAAATGGTACTTGGGAAAAAATAATAATTGACCTTTCTTCACTTACTATTACAGGTCCAATACAAATCCGTTTTGTAGTGGATGAAAATAATGGTACTGGTTTTGATGATGATAGAGCAATTGATGATGTAGTGGTTGAAAAAACTCCTACTTGTATCGCTCCTACATCACTAGTAAGTTCAAACATCACAACAGGTGGTGCTGATTTTGCTTGGACAGAAAATGGAACTTCAACAAATTGGGAAGTTGTTTATGGTCCAGCTGGATTTACTCTTGGTGTTGGTGGAGATACTGTTAACGTAATGACAACAGCTACCTCTACAATATCAGGATTGCTATCTAGCACTTCTTATGATTGGTATGTTAGATCAATCTGTAGTATTTCTGATACTAGTTCATGGTCTTTAAAAAATACATTTACAACCGCATTTCAATGCCCTGCAGGTGCTATTTGTGGCACATACACAGCAGGAGACATTAGTTCTGATGCCTCTTTCACTTCTTTACCTGGCAATTCAACTTGCCCAGGATCGTTAACCTTAGCTATTCCTGCAGGAATGAGAATTGATAGTGTTTCCACTTTTTATGATGCAACAGCTACTGGTGGTGCTTGGACGAGTGAGCAAAGAACTCGTTTATACTCCTCAAATACAATGCAAGGTGAATCTAGTTTAACTTCAGGCTCTGGAAATAATGCTGGTACTTTCAGTTATTCTAGAGATGGATTATCATTTGCAAACAAAGCAACAGGTAATGTTTCCATTGATTTAGAAATGGGACGTACATACGGTGGTTCAGGTTGTGGAATTACTTTTAACTACATCAACAATAATTCATGGACAGTAATTGCATATTACAGTGCAATACCTCCTTGTGTAGCGCCTTCTTCTACTTCAACTTCAGCAATTTCTTTTAACGGAGCTACGTTAAATTGGACAGAAAGCGGAACAGCAACAGAATGGGAAGTGATATACGGAACAGCAGGATTTACACTTGGCGTAGGTGGTGATACAGTGACTGTTTTAACAGACACCTTTACTACGGTTACAGGATTAACAGCTGTTACTGCCTATGACTATTATGTAAGAGCAGTTTGTGGACCTGGAGATACTAGTGCATTTACTAGCGTTTCTACATTTACTACGCCATGCGCTCCGGTAACAGCCCCATTTACAGAGAGTTTTGACAATACTTCTGTTCCAAATTGCTGGTCGAGATACCAAGCTACGGGTTCAGGTTGGGTTTTTGGAACTCCAGGATTTGGTTGGAACACCTCAGGTTGTGCAGCTTCTACACCATCTGATCATACAGGGAATAGCGGAAATTTTGCCGCCTTAGACTTCTCTGTGCCAGATGCAGGTGTGGTATTAGAATTACCTACAGTAGATGTTTCAGCATTAAACATCCCGATGCTTAGCTTCTACTTCCAAATGTGTGGACAAGGATATAGTCCGTTGAATGAACTTTATATTGAAGCTTTTGATGGAACTACATGGAATGTTGTAACTTTAATTCAACAAGGAACCTCCGGATGGGAAAAATTTGAATTTATTGTAAGTTCTTCGATTTTTAACACCAATCAAGTGAAGCTTCGTTTTAGAGCTGAAGATGGTGGTGGAACTCAATTCTATGGCGATATGGCAATCGATGACGTTTCTATAATTGAAGCTCCTACTTGCCCAGATCCAACCAACTTAACAGTTACAGCAACTACAGCAACAACAGCAAGTTTAAGCTGGACTGAGAATGGACCTGCTACTAACTGGAGAATTGAGTACGGTGCACCAGGTTTTACTCCTGGAACTGGAACTTTTACTTCATTAGTAAGCAATCCATATACATTGACAGGTTTAATATCTTTCAACAGTTATGATTATTATGTAAGATCAATTTGCGGTCCTACAGATTCTAGTCTTCAAGTAGGTCCAATGCAATTTACAGTTGGGTCACCACTTTCTGGTGCCTATACTATTGATTCTTCTTTAGCAACTGGCGGAACTAACTTCCGAGACTTTACGGCATTCACTAGTGTTATTAATAGCATCGGTGTTGCTGGTCCAGTTACAGTTGATGTTGTTGCAGGTTCTGGTCCATACAATGAGCAGGTAGCATTTGGAGCAATTCCAGGAGGTTCATCTGTAAATACCCTTGCAATTGATGGTCATGGAAATTCAATTAATTATGAACCAGTTACAGGTGATTATAGATTATTGGGATTTGATGGCACAGAATACGTTTCAGTTAAAAACTTAAATGTTGCTAGTACAAGTACACTTTATGGATACGGAGTTCACTTTATGAATGGTGCATCTCATATCTCTATTGATTCTTGTAACTTCGATTTAAGTTCAGTTAACAGTACAAGTTCACTTAATTCTTCTGGAGCAATTAGTAGTTCTAGTGCTACCTCAACAACAGGTGGTGCAGGATCTAATTTCATTACTATTTCTAACTCCACTTTTGAAGGAGGAACTTCAGCAAGTATGTATTATGGAATGCGCTTTAATGGTGCAAATGCTACTGATATGGATAGTAATATTAGAATCATTAATAATCAGATAAACAATTTCTATTTATATGGAATCGCTTTAGATGATGTTTCGGCTTCATTAATAGAAGGAAATGATGTTAATAGAGCTAATAAGGTTACAGTAAGTACATTCTACGGAATTTATACAACAGGTGGTTGCGAAAGAGATACAGTTAATGCAAATGCATTTCATGATTCTCATACTTCAGCCTCTAGTACAACTGGTACTTCATATGTTATTTACAACACAAGTAATGATGCATCAGCTACAGGACCAAACATTTTTGTAAACAATTTGATTTACAACATTAATAGTAATGGTACTACTTATGCGATTTACAATTCTGGAAGTGATAACCAATATTACATTCACAATTCTATTTCACTTGATGACCAAAGTGCAACAGGTGGAACTACCAGAGGAGTTTATCAAACTACTACAGCTAGTGGTATTGTAGTTCAAAATAATATTATTTCAATCACTAAGGGTGGTTCAGGTGTGAAGCATGGTTTGTATTATAACACTGCTACTTCTACTATAAGTTCAGATTACAATAACATTTATGTAAATAGTGCAGGAACAGGAGCACAATCATTTGGATATGAAAATGCAACTACTAGAGCACTATTAAGCGACTGGCAGCTTTCTAGCTACGGAGCAAACAGTTCAGGCGACGATCCATTATTTGTGAGTACATTAATTGATTTAACACCAGGAAATCCTACAATTAATAACACTGGTGCAAATTTAGGAGTACCTACTGATTTTTATGGCGCTGTTAGATCTGCAACTCCAGACATGGGAGCGATAGAATTTGTTCCACCAGCTTGTATTCAACCGACTGGAACTATGACATCAGCTATTGGTGGTGACAGTGCAATTGCTTCATGGGTAGAAGGTGGAACTGCAACTCAATGGGAATTTGAATATGACACAGCTGGTTTTACAGCAGGTCAAGGTAGATTTTCATTTGTTGTAAATGTGGATACTTTTAAAGTAATTACAGGACTTACTGCTAACACCAATTATGATTGGTATGTAAGAGCTATTTGTGGTTCAGGTGTTAATGACACTAGCGCAGCAGCCGGTCCAAATCAATTTACCACATTATGTGCAGCTTATGCAGCACCATACAGTGATGATATTGAGAGTCATAGTCCAACAACATCGACTGCGCCTTATTTATCACAATGTTGGAACACAACTGCTAATAACACAACAAATACTTGGAACATTACTAGTTCTGGAACAACTCCTTCATTAGGGACAGGTCCATTAACAGCCAACAGTGGAAATAATTTCTTCTACTTTGAGGCTTCAAGTGGTACCGCAGGAAACGAGGCTTATTTAACTTCGCCTGTGGTTGATTTAGCAGCATTAACAACTCCTCGATTAAGCTTCTTCTACCATATGTTTGGTGATGGAAGAGCTATAATGGCAGATTTATATGTTGAGGCGTTTGATGGAACTAATTTTGTTCTAATTGATAGCATCATTGGAGAACAACAGACTGCCCAGTCTGATCCGTTCTATAAAAAGAACATTGACATGTCTGCATTTACCGGTTTAACTCAAATTAGGTTTACTGCAAAATGGAATGGTGCACAATGGGGAGATGTTTCTTTAGATGATATTTCTATTGAAGAAACACCATTATGTGTATCTCCAACGAATTTAATAACAAGTGTTATTACTTCTACATCAGCAGACTTTAGTTGGACTGATGCTAATGCAGCTGCTGCACCTAACTACCAATATAGTTATGGTCCTGTTGGGTTTACAGCAGGTCAAGGAACACAGATGGTAGTAGCTTCTGACTCAGTAACTGTTAGTGGATTAAGTGTTGCAACAGCTTATGATTGGTATGTTCGTGCACTCTGTGGTGGAACAGATACAAGTTCTTGGTCTACTGTGGCAAGTTTTGCTACAAGTTGTGCAACCTTCACTGCTCCATTCTTAGAAACATTTAATGGTGCTTCAACTCCATTGTGTTGGTCTCAATCTGCAGTGCAGGATGGACCATGGGTATTTGGTGGACCAGGATTTTCTTGGAATACACAAGGTTGTACATTTGTTCCAACTGATCATACTGGTAATTCAGGAAGCTTTGCAGCATTGGATTTCTCAGGATCAGGTGTTACTGATGTAGTTCTTGAAATGCCAGCTGTTGATGTATCTGCTTTAACTAATCCATACTTAGAGTTTTACTTTGTAATGTGTGGAACAGGTTATACGCCAATTAACAAATTATATGTTGAAGCATTCAATGGTACAGCTTTCGTTGCGGTTGATTCAATTCAACAAGGAACAAATGGTTGGATGTCTTTTGGATATGATTTAACTAATTTCAAATACAACACGAATGAAGTAAAAATCAGATTTAGAGCTTCAAGTGGTGCAAATACAGTAACCATGTATTTAGGTGATCAAGCAATTGATGATGTTTCAATTAAAGAAGCTCCTGCGGATAATTTAGCTGTAACAGCTATTGTTAATCCAAACAGCGGATGTGGATTAAGTGCTACTAGCACTGTTGAAATGACAATTGCTAACCTAGGTGCTGTTGCTCAAAGCAACTTCTCTGTTGGGTACTCTGTAAATGGAGTAGCAATAACTCCTGAGACTTATACAGGTTCTATTGCTCCAAATACTTCAGCTAATTACATCTTTACCACTACCGCTAACTTAAGCGCAAATGGTACATATGCAATTGAAGCTTATACTTCATTAGCAAATGATTATGACAAGTCAAATGATTCATTGAGCAAATCAATCATTAGCTTATTAGCAGTTAACACTTTCCCTTACGCTGAAAGCTTTGAAACCAACAATGGTGGATGGATTTCAGGTGGAGTTAATTCTTCATGGGCTTTAGGTACTCCAACAGGAGTAATAATTGATACAGCTTCAAATGGAACTCAAGCTTGGGTAACTAATTTGACAGGCCAATATGGAGCTTCTGAATTTGGATTTGTTAATAGTCCATGTTTTGACTTTACATCAATCCCTGACCCGTACTTAGAATTAGATATATTCTATGATATCGAATTCCAATGGGATGGAGCATTGATTCAAGCTTCTAGTGATCAAGGTGTAACTTGGAGCACAGTTGGTGCTAAAGGTGATACTGTAAACTGGTACAACGATACGGCAGACGCTGTTGCAGCTGTAGACCCAACAGGTCAATCTTGGACTGGTGATGCTACATTAGGTAGTCAAAACTGGATTACTGCTAAACATTACCTTAACGGAATGGGTGGTTTACCTTCTGTTCAAATTAGAGTATTGTTTATTTCTGATGGTTCTGTTTTTGGAGAAGGATTCGCATTTGACAATGTGAAGATTTACGACAAAACTCCACCAGTGGTTACATTACCTTACTACCCTATCGGTATAGTTAACACTGAAGATGCAACAACTGGTGTTGCTGATTCATTAGGTGTTTTCTGTTGGATTTCTGGTACTGTTGCAGGTGTTGACTTGGATGGTAATACAGGGATTTCATTCACGATCATTGATCAATCAGGTACTAATCCTGAAGGAATGAATATCTACAACTTTGCTGATGTGAGCAATTATGTAGTAACTGAAGGCGATTCTATCATGTTGAGAGGTGAGATTCAGCAGTTCAATGGATTGACTGAATTATTTCCAGACTCTATCAGAATCATAGCTACAGGAAAATCACTTCCTCCTCACACTTTAGTGAGTTCATTAAGTGAAGCAACAGAATCTCAATTAATTGAGATCAGAGACTTTGTTGTAATTACTCCTAGTGGAAATAATTCTTACAACATGACTGCGACTAATGGTACTGATACTTTAACCATTAGAGTAGATGCTGACACTGATGTAAACGATAGTTTATCAGTAGCAGGTAGAGCGCTAGTTGCAGGAGATACGATTTGTTCATTAAAAGGTATTGGTGGTCAATTTGACAACTCTAACCCTTACTTGAGCGGATATCAAATCTTCCCAATGCGTTTCTCTGACATAGACACTACGTCTTGTATAACCATTATTGGAATAAAAGATGCTGATGCGAATACTTCTTCTATTCAGTTCTATCCAAACCCCAACAACGGTCAGTTTAAACTGCAAATTGAGAATGTTACTGCTCCTAACTCTACGTTAGAAATAGTCAACATTCAAGGTCAGGTAGTCTACAACGAAAACCTAATTATTAATGGTTCATTAAGTAAAGACATCAACATCAATGTTGAAAAAGGAATTTACTTCGTGAAGTTGAGTAATAAAAACGGTGTGAAAGTGGAAAAACTGATTATCGAATAAGTTTAGATTTAACTTAATTAAAAGCCCTTCCTGCGTTTGCAGGAAGGGCTTTTTTTATGAATACAAACCAATAAGCAGAGTACTGAATAAATAGAAATATCTCTACATACTAAAAATATAATAAAACATAAAAGTTATCAACAATTTACATAAAAAAAATATGCACATAACGTAAAATAATCTAGCTTTGGTATAACTTCTTCCCAGGAGTTAATGCTGAACACAAATATTTAGACAGGTAAATTGCTTACAACTAACTAATCAATTATTAAACTTTTATTTATGAAGAAACTTTACCATTCCACCTGGCTCGTATTGTGCCTGTTTTTGTGTGGACAAATTAATGCCCAATATACCTATGATGGGGCAGGTCCTACTGGATTTACATCTGGGATCTTTCAATACATAGGTGGAAGTGCAACAACCACTGGTTTTACAAATTTTCATTTGTATAACGCAGGAGGAACTGGAAACACTTGGTCCAATAAATATACAATGCCATTTGCATTTGATTTTTACGGATCTCCTGTTACACATTTTATAGTGAGTAAAAACTTTTTACTTTCTTTTGATACAACGAATAAGTCTACAGCTGTTAATGCATTACTTACAGACAACACTGCTTTACCTAACCCAAATTTGCCTAATAAAACAATTTGTTACAATTGGGATAATTTTGCCAACGGTGGTGCATTAGGAACTAATGATGATGTATCAATTGGATTGTTTGGAACAGCTCCTAATAGGCAATTATGGATACGAAACTTTAGTTATGCAACTGGCGGCAATAGCTTCAGTTACACACACCTTGTATTAGAGGAGACCACTAATAAAATATATGTAATAGACTGGCAAAATGCAACAGTAAATGGCGGTTCTAGAACAATTGGGGTTCAATTAAATAGTACGACAGCCTCGTCTATAACAGGATCTCCGAATATAGGTGCTTTAGTAACAGGAACCTTACAAGCAGATTTAAAGTATTACACTTTAAATCCCAGACTATTAGTAAATGACAATGTTGGAATCAGTTCAATTAATGCTCCTACCACTCCATTTTCAACTGGATCTAAAAACGTTGATGTTACCTTCAATAACTATGGAGCAAACACCGTAACAAGTGCAACCATTAATTGGTCTGTAAATGGTGTGACACAAACTCCTTTTAGTTACAGCGGATCTCTTCCTGTTTATGGATCTACGCCGCTAACAATTGGAACCTTTAACTTCACAGGTAATTCTGACATTACGGTTTGGTCTACTTTACCAAATGGTAATGCTGATGCTGAGCCAGTCAATGATACTGCTAGAGTTTCATTAAAACTCCCTTTATCAGGCACCTACACTATTAATTCATTACAACCAGTTAGCACTACTAACTTCCAAAACTTTACCACATTTGCGAATGCCTTAAACAGTTTTGGTGTTTCAAGTCCGGTAACGGTAAATGTGGTTGCGGGCTCAGGGCCTTATATGGAACAATTAATTATTGGTCAAGTCCCTGGTACTTCTAGCATTAATACCATATATATTAACGGTAAAGGGAATACAATCATGTATGCTCCAAATGCTACTGATAAAAGAATTGTAGGGTTTAATGGATCAAGATACATTAAATTAAAAAATCTAATCATTGAAGGTATAGATGCTACAAATGGATTCGGAATCCATATGACCAACAATACCAATAACATTATCATTGATTCCTGTACTGTTAATTTATCTGCAATTACAAGTACCTCAACACTCAATTCTTTAGGAATAGGAAGTAGCGGTGATATTATATCTCCAGCAACAGCTGGTCGAAATGCAAATAACATTACCGTTTCAAACTCCACCATTAATGGTGGAACTGGAGCAGGACTGTATTATGGTATTCGTTTTAATGGTTCCTCCGCTACTGTTCAAGATAGTTCAATTCAAATTATCAATAATGAAGTTGCCAACTTTTACAACTCAGGCATCTATCTTACTGACATTAAGAAATCTTATATTGAAGGAAATGATATCCATAGAGCTAATAAAGTAACTGTAACCACATTTGCAGGAATTACAACAACTGGTGGTTGTCAAAGTGATACTATAAATGCAAATAAGATTCATGATTCTCATGGAGCTGCTTCTAGTTTAACAGGCACTTCCTATGGAATCTTTAACTCTTCAAACGATGCTGGAGCTTCTGCTCCAAACCTATGGTTAAACAATATTATCTATAATATTAATTCCAATGGAACTACCTATGCTATTTACAATTCAGGGAGTGACAATCAATACTACATCCACAATACTATTTCTATAGATGACGGTGCTTCAACAGGCGGAATTACTAGAGGTTTTTATCAACTTACAGCTGCTACAGGTATTATTATTCAAAACAATAATATCTCTATCACAAAAGGTGGTTCTGGTGTAAAACACGGATTGTATTTTGGTACTGCCGCTTCTACCATCACTTCGAGTTACAATAACGTATATGTTAACAGCCTTGGTTCAGGTGCGCAAAGTTATGGTTACGAAAATGCCACAAACAGACCTCTTCTGTCTGATTGGCAGCTATCTATATATGGTGCTAACAGTGTTAGTTTTGATCCAATCTTTGCAAGTGCAGCAAGCGACCTCACTCCGGGTAATCCAGCAATCAATAATATAGGAGCAAATTTAGGAGTTCCTACCGATTTCTTTGGTAATCCAAGAGGAACAACGCCTGATTTAGGAGCAATTGAATTTAATCCCGCAACATGTTTAGCGCCATCTAGTCAATTGTTAGATAGTTTAGCAACAACAGCTGCTAAGGTTTCTTGGTTAGAAAATGGCACCGCTACCCAATGGAGAATTGAATATGGCGTTGCTGGTTTTACATTGGGAACAGGAATGTCTGTAATTGCAAATGCAACCCCTTCAGTAATTCTAACGGGTCTATCTGCAAATACAACCTACCAATGGTACGTTAAAGCGCTTTGTAGTGCATCAGACTCCAGTGGATTCTCGGGTCCAGCTAGTTTTTTTACAGGATATTGCCAAGTTTCAACAACAAACTCAGGAGATTACATTTCTTCTTTAGTAAGTTCAGGTGCAAACACAAATGTTTCTTACACTGCAACCTCTAATCCAGCAGGATCTTACTCCAATGAAACTGCTCAAATTCTGACAAGTTTTGCCACTGGCACATTTGACATTACTACGACATATGTTGGCGGTTCAAATGGAGTTAAAGTATGGGTCGATTGGAACAATGATTTAATTTTTGATAACACAACTGAGCTAATTGGATATCAAGCTTCAACAACAGCATCAAAAACTATATCGGGTGTAATTCCTACCACTATTGCTGTAGGAAACTACACAATGAGAGTTAGAGCCCAATTTGGATCAACAGCAAACCCTCCTGCTTGTGGAAGCGTTGCTTATGGTACCACTTTAGACTTTACAGTTGCAGTTACAGCGCCTCCTGCATGTTTAGCACCTGCAGCTCAAACTTTGGATAGCATAGCTTCAACTGCAGCTAAGGTTTCTTGGACTGAAAACGGTACTGCTACACAATGGGAAATTGAATATGACACTGCTGGTTTTGCAATCGGAACAGGTAGATTTTCTGCAGTAGTTAATACTAACACATTTAGAGTTTTAACTGGTTTAACAGCAAATACCACATATGATTGGTATGTAAAAGCTATTTGTTCACCAACAACTCAAAGTACTTTTACTGGCTCTAGTTCATTCAGAACTAGCTGCAATTCAGTTTCTGTTTTTCCATTTTTTGAAAATTTTGAAACTACGAGTTCGCCAAACCTACCTAATTGTTGGTCAAACCAGTTAATTAGTGGAACAACTAATTGGAAAACAACAACTGGTTCAGGAGGCGATATTTCAGCTCCATATGCTGGTACTAACTGGTTAGAAAAGGATTACACCAATTCTGAAGCAATTCTTTTCTCACCTGCATTTGATTTAACTGCAGTTGGAACTAACAGTCGACTTAATGTATGGTTGCACAGACATGCTTCTGCTGATGTTAATGATCAGTACATTATACTAATCAACAATTCAAAATCTCTAATAGGTGCGGATACATTATTGAGTCTTTACTCTAAGACTACTATTGCGCCAACAGCATCTGCTACAGGATGGTACAATTACAATATCAATATCCCAAGCACCTACAATACAAGCACTGGTGCTTACATCATGTTTGTTGGTAAAACCTCAGCAGGATTTTCCTCATATGACCTAGGGATTGATAACTATACAGTAGAAGCACTTCCTGCTTGTTTAGCACCTTCTGCTCAATCATTGGATAGCATAGCTTCAACTGCTGCTAAAGTTTCATGGACTGAAAACGGTACTGCAACACAATGGGAAATTGAATATGATACTGCCGGTTTTGCAATCGGAACAGGTAGATTTTCTGCTGTAGTGAATACAAACACATTTAGAGTTTTAACTGGTTTAACAGCAAATACAAACTATCAATGGTATGTAAAAGCAATCTGTTCTCCAACAGCTCAAAGTACGTTTGCAGGTCCATCTAGTTTTTACACTGGCTACTGCACTCCTGCTCCATCTTCAGTAGATGGAACTGGTATTACGAATGTAACTTTTGGAGGTGTGAATAATACAACAGGTGCTGAAGTAGGTAACTATGGCAACTATACATCTTTAATTGGTAGTGCTGGTCAATCGACTACACTTGCTGTTAATATTACATTTTCAACAGGATATACGTACGAAACTGAAATCTGGGTGGATTGGAACAATGACCTTGACTTCCTAGATGCAGGTGAAAATGTATACTCTGGTATTTCTACTAATGTTATCCCAACCACTTTAAACGCTTCATTCTTAATTCCGACTACTGCAGCATTGGGAAATTATAGAATGAGAGTTGGTGCTGGCGACGATCCTGTTACTTCATGTTACACAGGAGCATATGCTTCATTTGAAGATTATACTTTAAATGTAACCGCTCCTCCAGCTTGTATCGCTCCATCAGGAATTATATCTACCACACCAACAGCAACTTCGGCAAATATCACTTGGATAGACAACAACTCTCCAGCTAGTCCAATGTATCAAATAAGTTATGGCGCTTTTGGATTTACTGCAGGAAATGGAATGCAATTCACATCAAGTACTGCTTCATACGCAATAACAGGCCTATCTGCAGCTACAAGATATGATGTATATGTAAGAGCTATTTGTGGAGCTATGGATACAAGCTCATGGTCTTCTGTAAGTTCATTCACTACACCTTGTGCAACATTTGTTGCTCCATATTTTGACAATGTAGAAGCGCACACAGCGACAACTAGTTTAACGACTTCTTTGTGTTGGACAGCTACAGATAATAATTCATCAGTTAACGACTGGAACATTACAGGAACTGGCACTACCCCTTCTGGTGGAACAGGTCCATTAACTGCTTATAGTGGTTCTAAGTTTTTCTATTTTGAAGCTTCAGGTGGAGCTGCAGGAAATAGGGCATCTTTGACTTCACCTTTAGTGAATATTTCTGGTTTAACAGTTCCAAGTTTGGAATTTTATTACCACATGTTCGGTAACGGATTGGCTGTAATGGCTGACTTGTATATTGAAGTTTACAATGGCACTTCGTTTGTAATAGTGGATAGCATTAAAGGAGAGCAACAACTTACACAAGCTGAACCATTTAAAAAGAAGCTTATTAACTTGTCTGGATTCTCAGGAACAATTCAAGTTAGGTTTACTGCAGTAAGGAATGGTGTTCAATATGGAGATATTTCAATTGATGACATTAGGATTGCTGAACTTCCTAATTGTTTTGCTCCATCTGCATTAGTAGTTTCTGCGATAACAACTACTTCTGCAAATATTAGTTGGACTGGAAACAACACTCCTGTAAGTCCTACTTATCAGATTAGTTATGGTCCACTAGGGTTTACTGCTGGAAGCGGATTAAAGTTCACTTCAAGTACTAATTCTTATGCTATTTCAGGACTTAATTCATCTACTCCTTATGATGTATATGTAAGATCTATTTGTAACGTTGGAGACACTAGTGTATGGTCAATAGCTCGTTCATTTACTACTAGTTGTGCGGCTTTCACAGCTCCATTCTTAGAAACATTTAATGGTACTACTACACCTACTTGTTGGTCTCAATCAGCAGTATTGGATGGCCCATGGGTATTTGGTGGACCAGGATTTGCTTGGAATACGCAAGGATGTCCATTTGTACCAACTGACCACACGGGTAACTCAGGTAAATTTGCTGCATTGGATTTCTCAGGAACAGGAGTTACAGATGTAGTTCTTGAAATGCCAGAGGTTGACGTTTCAGCATTAACTGATCCTCAATTGGAATTCTATTTCGCTATGTGTGGGACTGGATATACACCAATTAACATTTTGTATGTTGATGCTTTTGACGGAACAACATGGAACAGTGTTGGACTGATCCAAAGACAAACCAATGGATGGGAGAAATTTACATTCAAACTAGGTGCATTTAAATACAATACGAATCTTGTTAGAGTTAGATTCAGAGCTAGTAGTGGAGCTAATACAGCTTCGATGTTCCAAGGCGATCAAGCCATTGATGACGTTGCAATTGTTCAAGCACCAGCAGACAACTTAGCTGTTTCAGCAATTGTAAGTCCAATAGGTGGTTGTGGTCAAACTGCAACTTCTAATGTAACCATTACAATTGATAATGTTGGATCAGCTGCACAATCTGGATTTGGAGTAGGCTATAGTTTAAATGGAGTTGCGATTACTCCTGAAATTCATACTGCTTCAATTGCTGCAAACTCTTCTGCAAACTATACATTTACAACAACGGCTAACTTAAGTGCTTCTGGAAACTATCAGATAGTAGCTTATACACTATTAGTAGGTGATGTAAATTTGCAAAATGACACTAATCGTAAGTCAGTTACAAGCTTAGGAAGTGCAAATAGTTTCCCATATGCTGAAAGCTTCGAGAATGGTGCTGCAGGATGGGTAGCTGATGGTAATGCGAATTCAACATGGGCTTTAGGTACTCCAACAGGTGTATTGATCAACAGTGCATCTAATGGTACGAAAGCATGGGTAACTAACTTAACCGGAGTCTATCTAGATGGTGGTGTTGGTTCAGTAAACAGTCCTTGCTTTGATTTTACGAATGTTGCCAACCCTGCTATCACTTTAGACATTTGGTATGATATCGAATCACAGTGGGATGGAGCAATCATGCAAACCTCAATTGACAATGGTACTACTTGGAGCCTTGTAGGTGCTAAGAATGACCCGATCAACTGGTATAATGACACAGCTGATGTTATCAATGCGTTAGGTTTAGACTCTTTAGGTCAAGCATGGACTGGTGATGGTACCGGTGGTGTTCTTGGAAGTGGAGGTTGGATTAAAGCAAGCCACTACTTGAACGGAATGGGTGGATTATCTAACGTAAGAGTTAGAATTCTATTTGCAGCTGATGGTGGTACTGTTGCTGAAGGTTTCGCGTTTGACAATGTTAGAGTTTTCGATAGCGTTCCTGTTTTAACACTCCCTTATTATCCAATTGGAATAGTAAACACCGAAAATTCAACTACTGGCATTGCTGATTCTTTGGGTGTGTTCTGTTGGATTTCTGGTACTGTTGCAGGTGTTGACTTAGATGGCAATGTTGGTCTTTCATTCACAATCATTGATCAATCTGGCACAACTCCTGAAGGAATGAATATCTACAACTTTGCTGATGTTAGCAATTATGTAGTAACTGAAGGTGATTCTATTATGTTGAGAGGTGAAATTCAGCAATTCAATGGATTGACTGAATTATTCCCAGACTCTATTCGAATCATTGCTACAGGCAAATCACTTCCTGCTCATAGAGTTGTAACCACTTTAAGCGAAGCGACAGAATCTCAATTGATAGAAATTCAAGGTTTTGTTGTTATTACTCCTAGTGGAAATAATTCTTACAACTTCACTGCAACTAATGGTACGGATACTTTAACCATTAGAGTAGATGCTGACACTGATGTAAACGATAGTTTATCAGTAGCAGGTAGAGCGCTTGTGGCAGGAGATACGATTTGTTCATTAAAAGGTATTGGTGGTCAATTTGACAACTCTAACCCTTACTTGAGCGGATATCAAATCTTCCCAATGCGTTTCTCTGACATAGACACTACGTCTTGTATAACCATTATTGGAATAAAAGATGCTGATGCGAATACTTCTTCTATTCAGTTCTATCCAAACCCAAACAACGGTCAGTTTAAACTGCAAATTGAGAATGTTACTGCTCCTAACTCTACGTTAGAGATCGTGAACATTCAAGGTCAAGTAGTCTACAACGAAAACCTAATTATTAATGGTTCATTAAGTAAAGACATCAACATCAATGTTGAAAAAGGTATTTACTTCGTGAAGTTGAGTAATAAAAACGGTGTGAAAGTTGAAAAACTGATTATCGATTAAAGTTAGAATTAACTCAAAATTAAAAGCCCTTCTTGCAATTGCAAGAAGGGCTTTTTTAATAAATACAAACCGATAAGCCGGGTTCTGTCATCCACCGAAATGGAGTTCTATCATTTATCTAATCGGTCTACCCTCCGAGATTAGGCGAGCCGCCCTCAAGCCTCGGTATATTTGACTTTTCAACCCGCAAGGTTTACCTAGCTAAAGCCATTACTGACAATACTGGTGAGCTCTTACCTCACCGTTTCACCCTTAACTCGCCGAAACGAGACGGTATACTTTCTGTTGCACTTTCTGTCATACTTCATTTCGAAAGCATGCCCTTAGTCTCTCTAAGGTGCGGCGCTCTGTGTTGCCCGGACTTTCCTCTCCATTATTACTAATAGAGCGATAGAATAGTTTGCGCTGCAAAATTACATTATTTATGAAGATTTCTGATGGTTATTTCAGTGGCGCCAAATCCATATTTTCGAGTATTGGCATCCATATACTCTATATTGGGATAATTGTCTCTAAGAATAGTTCTGATGTTCTGCCTCAAGATACCTTCCCCTACTCCATGAATCACGACCAATTTTGAAATTTTAAAGGCTATTGCTTCATTAATACAATCTCTAAAATGTCGAATTTGAGTTTCTAACATTTCTCCTGAACTTAATTTTCGAGGTTCTTCTACTAGCTCTTCAATGTGTAAATCAATTTCAAAAGGAGCATGATTTTTTCGAGCATCACTATTGTAAGGAATCGATTCGGTGAAAGTTCTTTTTGAATTACTTAATGACTTTTTTTCAACTACAACTTCTCGTTTTTTATAGGTAACGGTATTGTCATCGTTTAGTTTAAGCAAATCATCTTCAGAAAAAGGCAACGCCATTCCCATATCGGTTTCCACCATAATTTGAGAAGGAGAGATAATTTCAACCACAATCCCTTCCCCAACTTCATTCAATAACCTAACTTTATCGCCTACAGTAAAAATCATTATTTAATCATCTAGTCTGAATTGCAAATATCGAATTCATTTGCTTCAGTTGAAAGTATTCTTATGAAACAAAGAGGTTCCTGGAAAATAAAATCATCCAATGAAATATATGACAACCCTTGGATAAATGTAAAAGAGCATCAAGTCATCAATCCAGGAAATGCTGATGGAATCTATGGAGAAATTCATTTTAAGAACATTGCAATTGGAATTATTCCTTTAGATGAAGAATACAACACTTGGATTGTAGGACAGCACCGCTTCCCTATTGATATGTATAGCTGGGAAATTATTGAAGGTGGAGGAAAAATCGGAGTTGATCCCATAGAATCTGCAAAGAGAGAATTGGCAGAAGAAGCCGGGATAGTTGCAGAAAGCTACGAATTGATTCAAAAAATGCACCTAAGTAACTCTGTCAGCGATGAATTCGGATTAATCTACATTGCGAAAGGATTGAGTTTTCAAGAGTCTGCTCCAGAAATAGATGAAGAATTAGTGATAAAAAAAGTTCCGTTCTATCAATTGTACCAAGCTGTAATGAATGGTGATATGACCGACAGCCTAACGGTGGCCGGAGTTTTAAAAACAAAGATTCTAATCGATCAGGGAGTTATCTAGAAATAAATCGGATAAAATGTAACTCCTTTCCCATCTTGAAAACGTAGGGTTGGCATTGGAATTTTAATAAAGTTGAGTGCTTTGAATGCTGTTTTTAAAACTTTTGATTTTGTAGGAATTCGTTCTAAATCAATATCTAAAGAAAGGTAATATTGACGATAACGTTTGACTAATGGAATGGCAGTCCCTGATGAACTAAAAGCAGGATTATTACTACCTCCAAACATACCTGTAGCGCTATAACCGCCACTTACGCTCAACCATTCAGGCATTGCGCTGACACCCGTAATATCCTTTAAATTTAATGACAGCCAATAAGTCTGACCATTGTAATCTTTCAAAATAGAGGAGCCTCTTGATTCACCGAGCACCTCTGGTCGATAGTCAGGAAATTCAGTTGAATGATACGAGAATTTTACAATTGCTATTTGCTTTTTGAACAATAGCTCTTGGCTTATCGCTAAAGATGCTCCTAGTGTATTTGCAGCCATATCTCCCCAAGAGAAACCCCATTCTGAGGAAAACCCATCCAAAACCTCCACTCCACTTAAAAATGCCAAACCTAGAGCGCCGCCAAAATAGGCTGCTTTTTTATTTTCTACACCACTCCACTTCAAAACATCAATTCCCATTTTTCCAGTCTGATAAGCTGAAGCTAAATGACCCAATTTATCCATTTGGAGCCATTGCCGATTATCGTTAAAAAAGTGAAAACTAGATTGCTCATTTTCAGAATACCATTGAGTACTCAATCCCGCCATAATACCGACATACATCACAGACTCTGTGATAATTACAGACTTAAGACGCTTTTTATTTACCCCTGTAGAATCTTGACAAAAACTATTGAAAGCAATTGTTAGAGACAATAGAAATATGATGGCTGTACGAATCAAAATCCTAAAAAGTTTTTCTTAAACCCAATCCAATATTTATCCTCATGCAAAATAACGGGATAGTTCTCCAAATAGAGACCATGACCTCTCCCTGTCTTAAGATCAAATCCATAACGATGGATGGGACAGACCACTTTTCCATCTTGACACTCTGAACGAAATAATGCAGCACCAGCGTGCGGACATTTATCTTTAAATGCATATATGTTATTTTCAAACTTAGTGATACATAACCACTCTTCTTCTACGAAACATCTAATAATTTTACCTTCCTCCAGGTTGTCAATTGTAGTTCTCTCTTCAGCAGTATATATTACTTCCCAGTTGTATTTGCTTGTATCAATATCTTTCACAGGCTAAATATAATTAGAATTTGCTATTCTATTTTTGAAATTCAAGGTATAAAAAAAACGCCTTTCACTTTTAATGAAAGGCGTTAGAATAATTTTCTATTTCTTATTAATCAATCACTACAAGTTTCATGACTTTGTTAACGTTTTTACTTCTAAAACTTACAAAATAAATTCCGTTCTCAAAAGATTTAGAATTTATATTAAAGTTGCTTAAACCTGAATTTAAAACTCCATTGTGAATACGTCTCACAACCTGTCCACTCAAGTTGGTAATAAATATTTCCGCTTGAGTGGAAGTATTTAAATTCATTTGAATTTTGAAGTCTCCATTAGTTGGATTTGGCATCAATTTTAAAGAAATCTCATTTGAATTTTCTGCTATTGAAGTCGCAATACAGTTTGGATCATAATAGGCAGTAACAGGAATTCTAGAAAATTTACAAACTTCTTGTACTTCCCAATCATAGAAAAAATAATAATAGTCCAATGCAGCTCCTGAAGCACTATTGCTAGTAATATTTACAATTCCGTTATTGTATGGATACTGAGCTCCAGCATTATTTCGGTATAAATCAGGATTTGAATTCAACGCGACACCCAACTGATAATCCACTCCAACTGGCACATCAAAATCTAAAGTTACACGTTGCGCTCCACTAGGAATATTAACTACTTTACTTTGCAAAATAGCTCCATTACTATTTCTCAATTGAATGGTTCTGTTCCCTCCTCCATTAGCATATACGAGAACAGATTTTAATTTAAAGGCTTTTAACGCAGTAAAATTTAAATGCTGATCTCCTGTAAAAGAAGCTCCAGATCCAATAGAATTCGATTTAGCTCCAGCTGAGACATTTCCACCTGAACTAGTGGCTTCTGCATAATAAGTAACATCATTTGTAACCAAAGGTGCGGTAAATGGATTTCCTGTTCCTACTAGATTTCCTCCACTAGAAGCATCATACCAATTCATCGTTCCAGTACCTGTGACAGAAAGTTTCGCAGCACCATTAGGGCAAGCAGTATCTGATTTAAAGTTTGTTATTCTTGGACGTCTTACAGTAATATATGCAGTTCGGGTAGTTGAATCTGTACCAAAACCATTGGTAGTTTTTAGTTTAACATTGTACAACCCATTTGTTGTGTATACTTTATTCGGATTTTGAATGGTTGATTGAGTCCCATCGCCAAAATCCCAAGACCAAGATGAAGGGCCATTTAATGAATAATCAAAAAACTGCACTAAACCTGAACAAGTGGTATCTGTATTCACATAAAAACTCGTGGTTGGCGCAGAAGTTGGAAGAATACAACTCCAATTAATTTCAAAACCACCTTCAGTTTGACCTGCATCAGTGATAAACCGCAATGTAATTGCACTTCTAGTTGAAGTTAATGTAGTTGGGATATTATTATTACAGAAAATCCCCAAAGAAGGGTCATTTACGGAAGGCCCATCAAAAACTTCTAAATAATCATAATTACAAGAATTTCCTTGTCCTGCCTCTACATCAAAATTTATAAAATCAAGTCTCACACTACTTGCTCCTGAAGGCGCAATTGTAAGTACTGCATTTGTGTTATCTTCATAATCTGAAGACGAACCACCTGAATCAAATAGTTTACCATTACATCCTGTCTGAGTTACATTGGTACCATTCACTAATTTAGTATTACAAAGGTTCAAAGTATCTACTGAAATATAACCTACTTTCACCACAGAATCTATTCCACATGCACCTCCATCTGTTACCAAAGTAACATCATAATTTCCAATAGCTGTATAGGTTTTAACTGGATTAAATAAAGTAGATGTTGTTCCGTCACCAAACCTCCATAGAAAATTAGTTCCATTGTTACTGTTATTCTTAAAAACAACTCGATGAGGAGCAATACATGAAGAGGTATCTGTAGAATTAAAAATAGAGGCTACACCTGCTTGGTATGGATTACCGACACCAACAGCATACCATGCATTGGTTACAGATTGCACTTGCGGAGAACAAGCTCCGTATAAATCTATCGCAGAACGTATCGAGTAAAAACGAGCATCAGCAAAAGTTGAATTCTGTGATAAATAAACGGTTAATGATCTAAAAGCAATTTTACTTGCAGTATCTATTCCCAAACCATTAACTGAAAATGCATTTGATAAATCGTTTGTTCCAGAACCACCATTTGTCAATAAATAAAACCAATAGTTTTGAACTCCACTGTTAGAGTGCACCCCACAATAGTCATTTGCTTGAGTAGGTGCTCCGCAGTTTGGACTTCTCCATGAAGTTCCACCATAAGTATCAGGATCTCCATATGCATTTGGATTCACCATACTTCTAATGGCATTTCCTAAATCGTCTCCGATTAACCAATCCGCATTATTTGGACGTGCATAAAACTCTATCGCCGTTCCAAAAATATCAGAAAACGATTCATTCAATGCACCCGATTCTCTTTGATAAATTAAATCCGCTGTATTTGATGTCAACCCATGAGCAATTTCATGACCTGCTATGTCTATTGCTGTTAATGGCGCATTTAGACTTGAACTAGGATTTCCATCTCCGTATGACATTCGTTGACCATCCCAAAAAGCATTGGCATAACTTTGATCATAATGAACATAACTATATAATGCAAATCCATTTCCATCAATACTATTTCTATTGTGAACATTAAAGAAGTAATCGTATGTCTGCTCAGCTCCCCAATGCGCATCTGTTGCGTATTCATCCATTTGAGCGTTTATGTTATTCCAAGCATTATCAGTGTCTATAAAATCCACTGCTGCACCATATGATGTTCCTGTATTACAATCTAAAGTGATTATACCGTTACCTCTTTCAGACTCTCTTAATCTAAAATTATTTACTGCAGTACTGTCTGTGGTTATAATTCTACTCCCACTATATACGGTAGTGGCAGTGCCTTTTGAATCGCCGGTGTGAATTTGACCATTTGTAAAGATCAATTCTCCAGTGGTTGCATCAATATAATACTCAGCTCTTGACATTGGATCGTGAGCATAAATATTAAACTTCCATGCGGTTCGATAGTCCTTCTTTTCGTATTCGATATTGTAAGGAAGTATTACTAACTCTCCTTTAGGATAGTAGGTTGCACTTAAATCATCCGTAATCATCTTAAGGTTATTCTCTTCCTCTACTAACTCCCATTTATAGCTAGTAGCACCAATTTTAGACAAAGCTGACTTCAACCCATTTACTTCTGAAAGTGAAGTATTCAGGCTATAATTTGTGAGCATCAAAGCAAATCCACTGATAGATTCAATTTTACCGTTCTTAGAATGAACGATGTATTTAGCATGCTCTACTTTTACTTCCTTAAAATATTGCTGATAAGAAGTGTGAGTATACCCATATCCATCCTTTTCAGATTTTAACAATTTAAACGAAGTTCCAACGCTACTTTTAAAAATGGTTTGCATTAACATGGAAAACTCACTTTCGAGTGGTTGTTCATCAGCTGCAAATTGAATGAAAGCCGGAGCATCCGATTTAGAAGTATATCTAATCTCAACAGCTCCTTTAATTTTAGATCGGGCTGCAGAGCCAAAGATCGAGTTTGCAGAAACTGAAATTGATAATACAAATAAGAAAAATAGACTTAAGTATTTGTTATTCATGTAAATATTTTAAATTGATAGTTTGGTAACTTTTAAGCGTCCCTAAATTAACAATTTATTTACGAAACAGTTTTGTAAACAGATTGACATTTGGGTTATCTTTTAAAAATAATCCTTTTTCTGATAGAGAATAAAGGTGATTATTTGTTTTTCTCCACTCTCTCAATTCCCAAGGCTTCAAATTGGAAGACAAATAGGTGGATGAATTACTATATACTCCCTTCTCAGTAGCTTTTTTATCGATCACAACAATAGTTGATTTAGGATCCAATTTAGCGATCACCGACAAGTCATTTTTTTGCACAACTATCGTTTTATTAATTGTTTGTATCAAGTGATTCTCATAAATATCCGAAGAAATTACCCAATCAACTCCTGCAGTATTATTGATTGAAACATGTGATACGCCAAGGCTATCCAACACAGGTTGAATGGAAAATTTCCAATCCGGTCGATCAGTTATGCTATCAATATCTGAATAAATATAAGCCTCATCAGATTGAATAACAGCAATTACATTTCCATCCCGAATAGAATATAATACGACATTATCTTGATTGTATGCTTGATATGATTTTAATAAAAAGGATAGAAAGACTAGAACTGCACAAGTTAAACTGATAAAGATTCCCTTCTTCCAATATAATTGGAATGCACACACCAGAAAAAATAGAATCGCATAAATTAGAATTAACTGCAATGTAGAAATCCACAACTGATCAATCGATGCTAGGGGCAAACTACTAATCCAACCTATTCCATTGGCCAAAAAGTCGCCCAATTGATCAATTAACCAACCCAACCATTCGGCCAATTGTGTGGAAACAAAATGAGCTCCAATCAACAACAGTCCTCCCGATAATAAAATAAATGCCATCGGAATAGCTATATAATTAGACAATAAAAAATAAGTTGGAAATTGATGAAAGTAAAACAAGGCGATGGGAAAAGTAGAAATTTGAGCCGCAAAAGAAACAACAGTTAGTCCCCAAACTGCGTTCCATATTCTATTTTTACTTTTTAATCTATTAAATAGCAATGGGTAAATGGAAACAATTCCCAAAACAGCCACATAAGACAATTGAAATCCTACATGAAATAGATAATTGGGATTCATCACCAAAATAAAGAATGCTGAAGCTGCCAAGGTATTATACACATTAGGATTATTCAGTTTTAAGTTGGCAACTACAATAAATGAAAACATCCAAACAGCTCTGAGAACAGATGGAGACAGCCCTGTAATAAAAGCATAGCTCCACAATATTAAAAGAATAGAATAGGCTTGTAATTTCTTTTGTTTTTTAGATTTAAAGAAAAGATTGAATAAGAATTCCAACACTTTATAAATAATTCCGACATGCAAACCAGAGACTGCTAAAACATGCATAGCCCCTGCTACCGAAAATCCTTGTTTTAACTCTGCATCTAATTCAGATTTATCGCCTACCACTAACGCACTCACAATAGCCAATGATTCAGCATTGTTCAGGTATTTCTCAAAAATATTTTTTACATACCGCTGGAGTTTTTTAGCGATAATGACCAACGAATAATAACCATCATTATCTGCTAACTTCCATTCTTCACTTGGCAAATAAACTTGTTGATAGATGTACTTTCGATTCATAAAATTAGCATAATCAAAAGTCGCCGGATTCTTTCGTCCTGAAATATGTTGAAAACCAGCTTGGAAATAAACTTTATTCCCGACTTCTAATTTCAGTGAATTATTATCCTTCTCAAAATAAGTAAGCACTTCACTATTGATGTACTTATCTGTACTATCCTTTTCTGAAATTACTTTAATTATAGCTTTTACTGAATTCTGCTTTTCTTCAGGATGATCGATTATTTGACCATAATACAATTCACTCCCCTTTTCAGGAAAGATGACAACTCGTTCGGAATGAAATGAACTGGCAAAATAACCTCCTGCAAATGAAACCAAAAGATAGAATAATCCTGGTAACCATCGACGATAATAACTAAACTTTAGTTTTAAAGACAACAGCAGCAATGGCAATAACACCAAGGATACTATGAGTACAATCTGAAAATCTAAATAGAATTTATCATGGGAAAGAATGCCCAATGCGAATGCAAAGAATAATCGGACTAACGGAACTTTTCCCCAATGAAACACTGCTATATAAATTTATATAGCAGCAAGTTAAGAAATTAATCTTCTCTAAAGAACTCTAAAGCAGAAAGATTGATCAAATGAACCCCTCGATAGTATTTATGCAAGATGTCAGAATAAGAAAAACCTAGTCGAGCCATTTCCATTGCTCCTTGCTGACAAAGCCCTACTCCATGTCCATAACCACGACCTTTCAGAATCACTTTATCTCCTTTATTATAAACTGAAAAATAGGTCGAACGTAATTTCCAGTCGTATCGAATATCTTCTACCGGAAGCATCGATTGATTCATATAACTTAAGGCTCTAGTAGACAAACTAAAATCTTTTCTTAAATCATCCTTAGAAACTTTAGGTGCTTTAGACATTACATAATTGTACCAACTATTCTTATCTATTTCCTTTTCCCAAAACGCATTAGAAGTTTTGATACAAAAGGTGTCTTTCACCACATCTAAATAATATAAATTCTTACTCCAAACATCACCTGACTTCACAGTTTGTCCGCCACAATTGCTGTGAAACGCTGCTGTAATCAACTCAATATCACTATCCACAATTACAATTCCTCTGGTACTCAAACTAGCCTTGGTAATTTGCTCAAAAAAAGTTTTTCCATGATATGCCTGACAATGTACTCGATCACATAAATTATAGCCTTCGGCATAGTGCTTTTTCAAATTCGCCAACGCATATGTTCTACAAATAATAGCTTGTAATTTATGGTATTCTTCCACAGGTCTTCTTCCTACCTCAGCTTCTACTACTCCTGCAATATAATTGTCTAAATCTATGTTATTAACCAACTGAAAACCTCTTGTTGTTAATTGAACCTTGAGGTTATCATCATATCTAGTATCTTTTACAATTGGAGATTTTATCGAAATCTTAAAGTGATTATACCAGCCTGTACCAATAAAACTTACTTTACTGTAATTACCCAAAGATCGATCATTTTGAATCAGTTGGATATGAGTGTCAACATATTTTACTGTGATCACATCTTGAGAATTGATTTCTTTTAATCTTCCCTTTTCAGTAAAAATAGTATACGCACCAGCTCGTGGATTAAACTCAAAATGACTGACAGAATAATCTGTAAAAATGCCGATATTAATCAATTCGGCATGAACAAATAATGAGTTAAAGGCAAAGAATATGATGCAAATTAGCGACTTCAATTATTGTAAATTTTCTAGCATTAATCGGGCTGTCAGTTCTGAAGCTCCTTCACCACCTAAAAGCTGAATAAGCTCTTGGTAATCCGATTGCAATTTATCCCTCTTTTCTCCACCTATCAATACCTTACTTAACTCTTCTTTCAACATCTTAGTGTTGAGTTCTCCTTGAATCAGTTCCTTCACTACTTCTCTGTCCATAATCAAATTGACCAACGAAATGTACTTCACCTTTATCAACTGTTTAGCAATTACATAGGAAATAGAACTTGCTTTGTAACAAACTACTTCAGGAACTTGAAAGAGTGCAGTTTCTAATGTAGCAGTACCTGAAGTGACTAATGCTGCTTCAGATTGTTGTAAAATATCATAGGTTTTCCCAAAAATTACAGAAATCGCATTGTTTTTTAGATAAGGCTGATAGAAACTTGCTTCTTGAGAAGGAGCTCCTGCAATCACAAATTGATGGTTCGGAAAATCTTTTACTACGCTTAACATGAGTGGCAGCATCGTTGAGATTTCTTGCTTTCTACTACCAGGTAATAAAGCTACAATTGGTTTTTCTGATAAATTATTTGAACTCACAAAAGCTTGAAAAGTTGGTTGTTCTTTGCGCTCATTCGCAATTGCATCAATCAGTGGGTGCCCCACAAAGTCAACATCTACATCAAACTTCTTGTAGAACGACTTCTCAAATGGAAGGATAACAAACATCTTATCCACCACTTTCTTAATCTTATGAACCCGATTCTGTTTCCAAGCCCAAATTTGAGGAGAGATATAATAGAAAACTTTAATATTCAAAGTCTTTACATATTCAGCTATTCGAAGATTAAATCCAGGATAATCGATCAAAATCACACAATCAGGTTGAAATTTAGCAATATCTTCCTTACAGAAATCAATGTTCTTTACAATGGTTCGTAAGTTCATCACTACTTCTATAAAGCCCATAAAAGCTAAATCTCGATAATGCTTCACAATTTCTCCACCCTGAGCTTGCATCATTTCTCCTCCCCAACACCTGAACTGTGCAGAAGAATCTTTCTTCTTTAACTCTTTCATCAAGTTAGAGCCGTGCAAATCACCTGAAGCTTCTCCGGCTATTATATAATACTTCATCTAAAGGGTTCCGTTAAGCAATTTATAAACAACTACACCAAAAGCATATAAGAAAGTAGATAAAACTACACCTCTAGCAGCCTTGTCCATCTCTTTGTAATAAAAGAAGAAAAATATTCCCATATTGGAGATGGCACATAAACTTAAAATTTTCACCATGGTTTCCGCAAATGCCAACTTTCTCAAAAAGTCAGGAACCTGAAGATAAGCATAGGTAGATAGGTAAAACCCTCCTAAAACAATAATGGGTAAAATTAAACCAACTAAGAACCCAGCAAAGATGGAATCCAATTTAACCTTCATTTTCAAGTGCTTTTAATTGATCAATCGATTTGTAAGCTGTCACATCATATTGAACTGGAACTATACTTACGAATCCATTTGCAAGCGCCCACTCATCAGTGTCTCTATTTTCAGGTTCATGATTCACAAACTTCCCACTCAACCAGTAATAAGGTTTACCTGAAGGATCATGACGTTCATCAAATTCCTCTTCCCAAACTGCATTGGCTTGTCTGCACACCTTTATCCCAGAAATAAATTCAGCTTTTAAAGCCGGGAAATTTACATTCCAACACGTATGATTTTGCATTGGATTAGCTAAAGCGAACCTGATAATTTGTTCGATAAATGCTTTAGCAGGAATAAAGTCTGCATCTATACTGTGATCGCACAATGAAAAACCTATTGATGGAATCCCTTCAATGGCACCTTCCACAGCTGCCGACATCGTACCACTATAAATTACATTAATGGAAGAATTGGAGCCATGGTTGATTCCCGATAAAATTAAATCAGGTTTGGTCTCCAATACTTTTGCCATCGCAATTTTAACACAATCTACAGGAGTACCAGAACAACTAAATGCCTTCACTCCTTCAATAACTGTCGGAACAATTCGCAACATCGAATTCATTGTGATGGCGTGCCCCATTCCACTTTGTGGCTTATCAGGTGCTACTACAACGATATTATTCGATATTTTCTTTGCTGTTTCAATCAATGTCAAAATCCCTGGAGCAGTGATTCCATCATCGTTTGTAATTAATATTAAGGGATTTTCTTTAGACATAATTCAACCTCTGAAATTGACTTACAAACTTAAGTACAAAATAATAAAAAGCGGTTGCTACTGGAGTGGTATAAACCATACTTTTTCTAAGTTTGCGGTGTGAAGAAAAAAGTAGCCATAATTGGTGGTGGGCCATCGACTTTAATAGCAGCATATTTTTTAAGTGATCAGTTTGAAGTTCATATCTATGAAAAAGAAAAAACGATTGGTCGAAAATTCTTAGTTGCCGGTAAAGGTGGGTTCAATCTGACAAATGCGATCTCTCCAAAAGAGTTACCTTCAAAGTATAGCCCAGAACCGAAGTTGACCAACGCTTTAAATGCGTTTACTAACAAATCATTAAGAATGTGGTTGGCTCAGCTTTACATCCCAACTTTTGAAGGAACTAGTGGAAGAGTTTTTCCTGAAGAAGGAATAAAACCCTTCGAGGTATTGAGAAAGATTGAATATACTTTATTGGAAAAAGGGGTAAAAATTCATACTGATTTCGAATTGATTGATTTTAACGATGATTTAATCCTTCACTTTAAAAATCAAAAAGATTTAAAAACCGATTTTCTAGTTTTAGCGCTGGGCGGTGCCTCTTGGAGCAAAACTGGTAGTGATGGAAATTGGATCAATTGGATCAATAAAAAAGGGGTTACAACTGTGCCATTTCAAGCATCCAACTGTGGAATTGAAGTCCATTGGCCTGCTTCCATTTTAGATGCCCATGAAGGGAAACCTTTAAAAAACATTGCCATTACTTGCAATGGAGTGACGATAAAAGGAGAGGCTTTAATCACCAAATATGGGTTGGAAGGAAATGTAATTTATCCAATCTCTGCAATCATTAGAGATTTGATAAACAAGAAATTGCCACTAGAAATACAAATTGATTTAAAACCACAAAACTCTTCTGAGGAGCTAATCATTAAAGTTTCTCATGCGAAGGATTATAAAGCAGGTTGGCAATTAAGCACTTCTCAATTGGCTCTATTTAAAGCTTATTCAGACAAAGAGAGTTTCCTTTCGGTAGAAAAAGCTGCACATTTAATAAAAAGCTTAACCATTCCTATTATCGGGCTCCGACCGATAGAAGAAGCCATCTCAACAGTTGGAGGGATCAGTTTTGATGCCATAGAAGATGATTTTTCACTAAAAACTAATTCCAATGTATTTGTGATGGGCGAAATGTTAGATTGGGATGCCCCTACTGGCGGTTTTTTATTACAAGGTTGTTTCTCTACAGGATTTTGGGTAGCCAAAAAATTATCTGAAAAGCACTCGAAATAATGCCTTTAAAAAAAGAATTGGTGGAAATGAAAGTATAATTTTTAATTCATCAATTAAGCTACTTTCCTCATCCAAAAACCTAAAAATTCGATCAATCGAATTTCTGGTATACATGGTTTCAAAAAGTGTGGGTCCGCTTTCATTTTCTTGCCTAAGCACCTCTAAAAAGATAGCATCATACCAACGACTCCTTTTCTTCCACAATACTTCATCCAATGGTTGATTGTGAATAATTCGCTGTGTCATCACTTCTGCAAATTTCATTGAAGCTTTAAATGAATAACCCGTGGAGGGTTTCACCCAACCTCCTGCCGTGCCTATTAGCGTAACATTTGGCAAATGATGATTTTCAAATGGGTAATCACTCATTGGAATCACACCTTGTTCAGTTTCAATAATTTTATATTGCTGACACTTTAGCTTTTCCTCTAAATAGTTTTGAATAGCTGAATCATACACATCCTCTCCCACTAGTGTGGAATTAAAAAAGGTAAACTCCAATAAAGCTCGATTGGTGGAAAAAGGCAACACATACATAAAACTACAACTGTTCTGATAGTTAACAGAAAAATCCATCATGGTAAACGAAGAATCGTCGAATATAGCTTGTTCAGTCTCGACAATCCATCCTTTAAAATGCTGCTTTAAATTGGTAAATTTATGTTCCTCAAAAAATGCTTTTGGAACTCGACAATCAAAAACATGTGAAGTAATTAACTCATTTGAGTTTGTTCTAATTTTGACTCCTGCCGACATTTTAGACAATTCCAAAACCTCTGACAACTGAAATGAAAAATGAGGTTTCGTCTTTAAATTCTGGTACGCTGAATTTAGAAATTTAGACGCATTGACAGTATAATAAGTGTAATCCTTTAGTGCTATCCTCCGCTCTAAGTTTTCTGATTTAAATTGGGTACTCTTCCATTGCTTTTCAATAGAATCGGGATACTTAAAAGGTTCTTGCTGCCAAAAACTCCACTTTTTATTAATACTCTTCCCTAAATTAGTATCTAGAACAACGATTCTTTTATTGTCAAAAAAGGATTCTTTAGCAAACGTTAGCGCAAGGTTCATTCCTGCTGCCCCGGCACCAATAATCGCATAATCGTATTTAGACTCTATATTCAATGATTGTTTTTAATTGCACTCAAATTTAAACTAAAGAAATTGAATACAGATTTTGTTTTAAAGCGGAACATAAGCTTATTAATTAAAAAATCGATACAGCATTACTATTCCAATAGTAATAAAGATGATACCTCCCCAATAGCCATTTAAATCAGCAAGTGTAGAATCACTTCTTTTGTCACTAGAATATTTATAGGTAAAATATATTGCTAAGCTGCCTAATAAAATAGATAATAATGCTATAGGAATATCCATATCGCTGATTACAATTTAATTGTCATTGGATTCTTTCGATTATCTCTTATTGTAATGATTTCGATTTCATTACCAGAAATCCTGTAATAAAATGAAGTTTGCTTAGTAATTACCTTTTTATAAACCCCTTTCAGTTCTTCGCTCTCTTTTGAACTATAAGGATAAATTGATACTTGATTGATTGCCTCATCTAATTTGAGAATGAAATTCTCTTGGACTTTTTTAGACCACTTTCCTTCTAAATAAACCAACAAACTATTTAAATTGAGCTTAGCTCGAGTAGATAAGCTAATTTCAAATTTTCTCATCTTAACGATAATCTTTCATGACAGATTCATAAGAAACTTTCTCTCCTCGATCTAACTGATCAATTCCCTCTTGAATTTCAGCTTTTTCCTCTTGGCTAAGCAATGATGACCAATCTGAAGTCTCATCTTCTTTCCGAGACTTAAGTATTGACTTAATGGCTGTTATTAAATCAGGGTCTTTTACTTTCAAAAGCTCTGACTGAATCCAACTCAATTCTCTTTGTACATCCATGTCCTTTTCAATTGATTTTATCAAAGTTAATTATTTTACAATTGATTTAATTTCTACTAAAAATGATCATAAAAAAAGCCCACACTGACTATTCAGTGCGGGCTCATTATTTATTAGAGTTAAGAATTACTTCTTCTCTTCGGTCACTTCTTCGAAGTCTACATCAGTTACTTCATCTTCACCTTGAGCAGCTTCTCCTTGACCTGCATCAGCACCAGGATTTTCTCCTGTATTTTGATACATTGTCTGAGCAGCCTCTTGGAAAATAGTATTCAACTTATCCATTGCTGGATCTAAAGCATCCAAATCTTGTGCTTCGTGTGCAGTTTTCAATTCAGCCAAAGCAGCTTCGATAGGCTCTTTCTTGTCAGCTGGCAATTTATCACCAAACTCTTTCAATTGCTTCTCAGTTTGGAAGATCAAAGTATCCGCTTTGTTTATCTTCTCAACTCTATCTTTTGCTTTTGCATCTGCTTCAGCATTTTCTTCAGCATCTTTCTTCATTTTCTCGATTTCCTCGTCAGTTAAACCTGAAGAAGCTTCGATACGAATAGATTGCTCTTTATTTGTTGCTTTATCTTTTGCAGAAACATTCAAGATACCGTTTGAATCGATGTCAAATGTTACTTCAACTTGTGGTACACCTCTTTGTGCTGGTGGAATACCATCTAAGTGGAAACGACCAATAGTTTTGTTTCCTGCAGCCATCGGACGCTCACCTTGCAATACGTGAATTTCCACTGAAGGCTGATTGTCAGAAGCAGTTGAGAATGTCTCAGACTTCTTAGTAGGAATAGTTGTGTTTGCCTCAATTAATTTAGTCATTACACCACCCATGGTTTCAATACCCAATGATAATGGAGTAACATCTAATAAAAGAACATCTTTCACTTCACCTGTTAGTACACCACCTTGAATAGCTGCACCAATTGCAACCACTTCATCAGGATTAACACCTTTTGAAGGCTCTTTTCCAAAGAATGCTTTTACTGCCTCTTGAATAGCAGGAATTCTAGTAGATCCACCAACTAAGATTACTTCGTCGATATCACTTAATTTTAAACCTGAAGCTTTCAATGCAGTTTTACATGGCTCAATAGTTCTTTTGATTAAAGAGTCAGCTAATTGCTCAAACTTAGCTCTAGTTAAAGATCTAACTAAGTGCTTTGGTCCAGAAGCCGTAGCAGTAACGTAAGGCAAGTTGATTTCAGTTGTTGCAGTGCTAGACAATTCAATCTTAGCTTTTTCCGCAGCTTCTTTCAAACGTTGCAAAGCCATTGGGTCTTTTCTCAAGTCAATTGACTCATCTTTGATAAACTCTTCAGCTAACCAATCGATAATTACTTGGTCAAAGTCATCACCACCTAAGTGAGTATCACCATCTGTAGATTTTACTTCAAAAACGCCATCACCTAATTCTAGGATAGAAACATCATGAGTACCACCACCACAGTCAAAAACAACGATTTTCACATCGTCCATTTTCTTATCCATTCCGTAAGCCAATGCAGCTGCAGTTGGTTCGTTAATGATTCTTCTAACTTTCAAACCAGCGATTTCACCAGCTTCTTTAGTTGCATGACGCTGAGAATCGTTAAAATATGCAGGAACAGTAATAACTGCTTCTGTAACTGTAGTTCCTAAATAGTCCTCTGCAGTCTTCTTCATTTTTTGAAGAATCATAGCTGAAATTTCTTGAGGAGTATATTTTCTATCGTCGATTTCTACTCTCGCAGTATCGTTATCACCTTTTACTACTTTGTAAGGTACACGTCCAACTTCTTTTTCAATTTCGCTGAATTTATTTCCCATAAATCGCTTAATCGAGTAGATTGTTTTTGTTGGGTTGGTAATAGCTTGTCTTTTCGCAGGGTCTCCTACTTTTCTTTCTCCACCTTCAATGAAGGCTACAATTGAAGGGGTTGTTCTTTTTCCTTCGCTATTAGGGATTACAACAGGCTCATTACCTTCCATTACAGATACGCAAGAGTTAGTTGTTCCTAAGTCGATTCCTATAATTTTACTCATAACTTATTATTTTATTCGGTTTTCTAACTATTCAAATTGATTTCGTTTTGACAATAGTCAATGACTGTGCCAATAGAAAATCCAATGAGAATATTGAAATTATGACATAAAATAAGAAATGGGCGTCAGAAAACGACTGACAACTTATGACAAATCGTCAGTCAATTAATTCGGTCGGAAATTTAGATGCTTAGTCAAATCGCTTTCAATCAACTTTTGAATACTTTGCGAATTGAATGGAAGTTGTTTGGAATTATCACTATTATCTCTAACGGCATTCCTCGATATTCTCGAAGAAAATATTCCAATACCATTACTCAAATTAGAATAACTAGATTTATTTTGATTGACATCATTTGCAGGTTTTGTAGCATCTATATACAATGATAAATCTTCGTGTGCTGCAGTAATTAAGACTTCAACCCTTGGTTTAAATCTAACAATATTATCACTAAGCGTTGGTATTGACTCACCTAACTGTGTATAAAATAATTCAGGTGACACTGTAGTTTTTAGTTTTAAATTAGACGTTGCTAAATTGTTAGATACTGAACCAGCAAAATAATCATAGTACTTTCCATAAGTGGTATCATTGGTTCTAATATCTAATTCATTGTAAACAAATCGTAAAACAACTTCATACTTCACAGCATTCGCAGAGGATATCCACTCAATGCCAAAATTAAATCCAAAACAATATCGTTCTGTTGGACAATTTCTAATAAAAGTCACATCGAAACTAGGATTTGGTTCTTGCAAAAATACATTTTCAATTAATTCTGTTTCTCCTCTAATAATCTCTCCTGTTCTATTGTTTGAAACTTTCAAACCAAAAAGTTTACTCCCAGAAGTAAATACTATTGGTGTTGTCGTATAATAAACGATATGATCTGAATTATTAAAGTAACCGTCGGCCTTAGATTTTACGATAGGATTCAATAAAATTGTGTTGTTTTCATCAATTATTTCAACTTTTATATCACCTGATTTATAATTGATCGAATCTGAATATTTTGCCATTTCATCAGCGCTAATAGACCCTAGAAAAGCTCGATTCACTCTTACAAACTGTGTATCTGCATTTTGATCTAACAAACCAAAGACATATGAATTGTTTTGATAAGTGTCATTAAGTTCTACATCAGTTTCACAACCTACTGTAAATAAACCAAAAGCAACAATAATTAAAAGATGTATTTTTTTCATGAATGCTAAATTACCAATTTTATATATTCCCAAAATAGATTTGTAGTTTTGTTTGACAGACTTAAGACAACTAAAACGGAGTAAATGTCTACAGGAAAATCAAAAAACACGAAAAGAATTACCACCCACACCCTGCATGAAATGAAGGCAAGAGGTGAAAAAATATCAATGCTAACTAGTTACGATTATTCGATGGCGAAAATTGTAGATAGTGCAGGCATTGACATCATCTTGGTAGGTGATTCTGCATCGAATGTAATGGCTGGTCATGAAACGACTTTACCCATCACTTTGGACCAAATGATTTATCATGCGTCCTCAGTAGTTCGCGCTATTGAGCATTGTTTGGTAGTTGTAGATATGCCATTTGGTACTTATCAAGGTAACTCAAAAGAGGCTTTATCTTCCGCAATTAGAATCATGAAAGAATCAGGTGCTCATGCTGTAAAAATGGAAGGTGGAAGTGAGATATTAGAGTCTATTACTCGAATCTTATCCGCAGGAATTCCAGTTATGGGACACCTTGGACTAACCCCGCAATCAATTTACAAATTTGGCACTTACGTAGTTAGGGCGAAGGAAGAAGAAGAAGCCACCAAATTAATTGAAGATGCTAAGTTGCTAGAAGAAGCAGGTTGTTTTAGTATTGTATTGGAAAAGATTCCGGCAAAATTGGCTAAAAAAGTGTCCGAATCTGTTTCTATTCCCATAATAGGGATAGGCGCTGGAAATGGTGTTGACGGTCAAGTATTAGTTATTCATGATTTGTTGGGTATCACAAACGAATTTAATCCTCGATTCATCAGAAGGTACAATAATTTGTATGAACAAATCGAAAATTCAGTTTTGAACTACATTAAAGATGTAAAATCTAAAGATTTCCCAAACGAGAACGAACAATATTAGAATTTTGAAGCAACTTCCATTACAAGTTTTATACGAAGACAATCATTTAATTGCAGTTAATAAGCGATCCGGCGACATCGTGCAAGGAGATAAAACTGGAGATAAACCGTTAAATGAAATCGTTGCTGATTATTTAAAAGTAAAATACAATAAGCCAGGAGATGCATTTGTGGGTACTATTCATCGAATAGATCGACCAGTAAGTGGTGTAGTTATTTTTGCAAAAACGAGTAAAGCACTTACTCGTATGAATGCCCAATTTCAGGAAAAAGATGTTCAGAAAACTTATTGGGCTGTAGTTAAAAATCAGCCCCCTCACCAATTTGAAACGGTGACACATCACTTATTACGGAATCGACAAAAGAATAAATCATTCGCTTACGCCCATAAATATAAAGACTCAAAAGAATCGAGTCTAAAATATGAAATAATAAAACGTTTAGACCGGTATTTTCTTTTAGAAATAACTCCATTTACAGGACGTCACCATCAAATTAGAGTGCAGTTATCTACTCTTGGCTTCCCTATTAAAGGAGATGTTAAATATGGTTTCGACCGGACAAATTCTGATGCTTCTATTCATCTTCATGCTCGAAAAGTTCGTTTTGAACACCCAGTTACTAAAGAGTCTATTGAAATTATTGCAAAAACTCCAGATGAAGTCATTTGGAATGCTTGTAATTAGAAATCTTTTCTTCGCAAGTTTTTTTTCTCAGAATGCCTCTTTTTCTTTTGAATTCTTCTCGTGATTGAGGCTTTCGTTGGTTTGCTAGGTTTTCTTTTCTTGTTAACTATTAATGCTTTATTCAGAATTGAATAAAAATTTTCAATAACCAATTCCTTATTTCTCAATTGACTTCTAGTCTCTGAATTGGAGAGTTGTAAAAACCCATCTTGGTTGATTCTATTTTCTAATTTTAATAAAAGTCTTGCTTTTTGCTGTTCAGAAAGCAAAGCAGAATTAGAAATGTTAAATAGGAGAGTTACCTTAGTTTCAGTTTTATTAACATGTTGACCACCTTTTCCTCCGCTCCTACTCGTTTTAAAGGAAAACTCAGTAGATAAATCAAGTTCCTCAGAATTCATAAATCTTTGCAATTTTTAAGGACATATTTTAATAAAACTAAATTATATTTGTCCAATATTTAAAGTAACAAACATACGGAATATGCCAACAGAAATAGAAAGACTATCAGAAGAGGATCAATTGATATTATTAAAATCTCCAGCTATTGTAGCATTATTAGCTGCCATTTCAGATGATGGCATTGTGAGTAAGGGCGAGAAAGCAGAAGCAATTAAATTGGCTCATGTTAGAACCTACTCTTCACCAGAAATATTAAGAAACTTTTATACAATGGCGGAAAGTCATTTTGTAGAAGTATTTGAATCCGAACTAGCTAATTTACCTGAAGGTCAGAAAGAGAAAGAAGAATATTTGGAAGCGAAGTTAACAGACCTTAACCTTGTATTACCAAAGTTAAATCAAGTTTATGCGAAAGAATTAGTTGCTAGCTTAAAAAGTTTTTCAAAACATATATTTGAAGCCAATTCTTCAGTTTTGGAATATTTTCTATTGCCAATATTTATGAACAAGATTGAAAAAGAAAGCTTTAACCCAAAAATTGGAGAATAAGCGTTCAAAAAATAGACGCTTAATCTTAATGCGTCATGCCAAGTCCGACTGGACTACTGGCGTTTCTGATTTCAATAGACCCATAAATGAACAAGGAATAAATGATTTGCAAACTATTGCAAATCATTTTATTACTTTAGATATAAAACCCGACCTTCTTATTTCTAGTCCGGCCAAAAGAACACAAATTACGTCTACTCTTTTGGCAGATTCAATCAATTATCCGGCAAGTAAGATCCGATATGAATCTTCTATTTATGAAGGATCTCCTTCTGACCTTGTAAAAATTATTGAATGCATTGAAAATGAAAATGCAACAGTTTTAATAGTAGGTCACAACCCCACCTTCACTTTTTTAATAGATTATTATTCAGGCTCTTCTATTGGAAACTTACCTACAAGTGCAATGGCTGTAATTTCCTTTAATATTGATGAATGGAAGGCAGTTTCTTTTAATTCAGGAACCTTGGAAAATTATATTTATCCTAAAAAATTTAGGTAACCAACCTTTTAAAATAGTTCATTTTATTATCGAGAATATGAAAATTATACTCTTTCATTTCAACGATCAATCTAAATGATAATTTCATCAAAAGATACTGCTTAATTTTTGAAACCTATCGGAAGTTTAAATCAAAGATTGATTTACCATTTATTACTATATTTGATTTATTCCTAATCTTTTAAATATGAAAACTATCATTTCTTTTGTATTGCTTTTTATTTCAGCTCAACTATTCGCTCAATCATGGGTAATTAGGGATAGCCTGCCTGCTGTTGGTAGAAAAGGTTCATCGGGATGTTCTATAAATGGCAAGGGATATATTATGTTTGGACAAAATGGAAATACCAACTTAAGCGAGGTTTGGGAATACAATCCAATTTCAAACTCTTGGGTTCAGAAGAATAATTACCCTGGTTCTGCAAGATATCATGCAATGTTAGTTTCTAATGACACTATAATATTTGCCGGACTTGGATCATTTGGTGGAAACCAATTTACTGATTTTAGACAATATATACCGAGCACTGATTCTTGGTCAACTAAAGCTTCCTACCCTGGCAATGCAGGATTTGGTTCTTTTGCAGAAATTTTAAATGGCTATGTATATGTTGGTGGAGGAACTAACCGAAGCAATAGCACACAGAAGCAAGATTTTTGGAAATACGAAATCTCTACGAATACATGGATTAGTTTAGGAAATTTACCTTTCGGTAATAGAACAGGAGGTATTTGTGAAGAATCTAATGGAGTAATTTATTTCGGACTAGGTCACAATGGTTCCTCTTCAAATAATGATTTCTGGGCCTATTACCCTACATCCAATTCTTGGTCTCAAAAAACTTCATTTCCAGGAACAGATAGAATAAACTCAATCATTTTTAAAACAAAAAACAACGAAATTGTTGTTGGAGGAGGGTATCAACTACATGGAATAGCTCAAAATGATTATTATCAATATGATCCTAAAAGTAACTCTTGGAGTCAGATAGCAACTAATTTTACGAACTCTAACAGATCATTTGCTGCTAAATTCACAATAAATGATATTGGTTATGTTTTAGGTGGATGGGATAGTACTCAGACAAACGATTTTAATGACTTATGGTCATATAAACCTCCATTTGTAACGAATACAATTGAAACAAATAATACAATAACAAATTTGAAAATATTTCCAATTCCAACATCAGACTTTCTCACTATACAATTTGAAAATAATTTTAACTCTACTCAATTCGACCTTATTGATATTGAAGGAAAAATAATACTTACAAAAGAGTTTACCAGCAGTTCTATTAATTCCAGAATTGAACTGACAGATCTACCTTCGGGGTTCTATATTTATCAGTTAAAATCTCACAATAGTATTGAATCAGGTAAAATATCAGTTATTAGAAATTAAGATTAATTACTTATTTCAAGACCTCCAAAAACACAAAAAGGGGATTCAAAATTGAATCCCCTTTTTAAATTTCTATTAAAGTATTACAAATCATTCGCCTGAGCTATCAACTCAGACAAATCAAAAACTTTTAAATCTTCCTCCTTATTCTTGGTTTTCACACCATCTGTCATCATTGTCATACAAAAAGGGCAACCTACAGCTACGATATCTGCTTTTGTTTCTATTGCTTCTTCTGTACGTTCAACGTTAATTTCTTTATTGCCAGGCTCAGCTTCTTTAAACATTTGAGCACCTCCTGCTCCACAGCACAACCCTTTGCTTTTACAACGCTTCATTTCCACTAATTCTGCGTCCAGTTTTTCAATAAGCAATCGAGGAGCTTCATACACATCATTTGCTCTACCCAAATAACACGGATCATGAAAGGTAATTTTCTTTCCTTTAAAAACTCCACCTTCTACCGTCAGCTTTCCATCATTAATTAACTGTTGTAAAAACTGAGTGTGGTGCATCACTTCATATTCCCCGCCTAAAGAAGGGTATTCATTTTTTAATGTATTAAAGCAATGCGGACAGGTAGTAACAATTTTCTTTACTTCATAACCATTCAATACTTGGATATTTCCCATGGCCTGCATCTGAAACAAAAATTCATTTCCCGCACGTTTTGCAGGATCTCCAGTACAGCTTTCCTCAGTTCCTAACACCGCAAAATTGATTCCAACATGATTCAATATCTTTACGAAGGCTCTAGTAATTTTCTTAGCTCGGTCATCAAAACTTCCAGCACAACCCACCCAAAACAACACATCAGCAGTTTCGCCTTTGGCCATCATTTCAGCCATTGTATTCACTTTCATTCCGTTATCGCTCATAATAATATTATCTTTCAAATACTTGTATTTTCTTTTCTATGTCTACTAAGTTGGTAAACTTACCGTTGTATTTTGTTGCTCTCACTATATGATTATCTATCCAATGGTAATTCCCACCTCGTGGTTTTCCCATTAATAATCCATGATATTTAAAACCTATTCGATTCAACCATTTCTCAGTTACTTCTCTATGCTCTTCAGTTCTAGAAGTAAAATAGGTTATGATGTGGCCCTCGTCAAACCAATTATTTATTGTTTTTAAAGCATCAGGAAAGTGCTCTGCGGTCTCCATTCGTTCTGGCTCTTCATTCGGAATATCATCACAAATAGTTCCGTCAATGTCTATTAAATAATTTTTAATTTCATCTGGCAACACAGGACTGATCTTCTTTCCCTCAACCTCTATCTCTTTTAAGTTTTGATTTGGTTTAGTTTTCATCTCTCCAATTCAATCTGTCATTAGTAGCGAATTGCCAAGGCGCTCCATTATTCTCTATATTACTCAACATAGAAGTCAATTCACTAGGTGCTTTTGAGTCTTCCATAATTAATGAACGACGCATATCAACAATAATTGACAATGGATCGATTCCTACAGGACAAGCTTCCACACAAGCATTACAAGTGGTGCACGCCCATAACTCTTCTTCAGAAATGTAGTCCCCCAACAAAGATTTACCATCTGTAAAATCCTTTCCATGAGTGTCAATATTTTTACCAACTTCTTCCAAACGATCACGAGTATCCATCATCACCTTTCTAGGTGACAATAGCTTACCTGTAATATTTGCCGGACATTGCTGTGTACATCTACCACATTCGGTGCAAGAATATGCATCCATTAAGTTTTTCCAACTTAAATCTGTTACATCTTTCACTCCAAATCGCTCGGGTTCACCTACTGGTTCTGCAGGTGCAGCATAAGGATCTGCCTCTGGATCAAACATCATAGCCACTTCTTTCTGAACAGATTCCATATTGGTAAACTGCCCCTTAGGACGAAGCTTTGAAAAGTAAACATTTGGGAATGCCAAAAGAATATGAAAATGTTTTGAGTAAGGAAGGTAGTTTAGAAAAGCAAAAATCCCAATGATATGAAACCACCAAGTAGCTCGTTCAATTAAAATCAAAGTGGACATTGAAAATCCATCCATTAATGGAGCGATCAAAGTTTCACATATAGGAAATGAACCTGCGTTAACATAATGATCCGCATTCATTTCTTGAAGTAAATAGTCTGAAGCATTCATTGTTAAAAATGCACCCATCAGTAAAACCTCTGCAATCAAGATAATGTTAGCATCTGTTTTAGGCCAACCTAACATTTCCTTTAATCCAAAACGTTTAATTTTTAGGATATTTCTTCGAATTAAGAAAATCACACAAGCAATTAAAACTAAAAATGCTAACCACTCAAAAGAGAAGATTAGTACATTATATAAAGGGCCAAGAAAACTCGCAAAAAACCGGTGTGTGCCAAATATACCATCAATAATAATTTCTAACACTTCAACATTGATGATGATGAATCCTACATAAACAACGATATGTAACAAACCTGAAACAGGCTTTTTTACCATCTTAGATTGCCCAACCGCAACTAGAAACATCTTTTTCCAACGATCTGATTTATTGTCGGAAATATCTAGGTCTTTACCTAAGTTTATATTTCTGATAATGGTTTTGAGGTTTTTTGCAAAAAAAACAACCGCAGCAATCGCAATTAAAATAAATATTATATTACTAATCTCCATACTTTTAAACAATCTATTTATCATTTGGCTCTAAAGCCTTATTGTTGTTTTTATCCTTATTCTTTCTCCCAAAAACAGAAAAGTGAACGTAACGCTCAGGATTTAATCTTAAATCTAAAAATAATTTATCTAAATCTTTAGCTGCTGCTTCTAAATTTGTGTACAAGGTATCGTTATTTAACAATTGCCCAACAGTTCCTTCACCATTTTCTATTTGTTTTAAAACCAATGCAGCTGATTCCATTGCTAATGCCGCATTATTTATGGTTTGCTTCAAATTCGAGTTTGCAAGAGAATCTGATATCTGATTAATATTAGAAATCGCTTGAGTAAGGCTTTCATTGTTGTTCTTCAAATTAGAAGTTATCGATTCAACATTTTGAAAAATTGCATTAAGGTGAGCTCGCTCTTCTTCCATTAATCCATCCAAACGCTTTGCAGTCATTTCAAATGTCTGAAGTGATCGCTTAATACTTCCAAAACTTTGATTTAAGTCGTTTCGAGCCTCTTTATTAAAAACAGCACTTACTACCATGATTGCAGAATCTACTGTTTGAATTAAATCTTCTGCCTTTCTTTTTAATGGCAATATTTGTTGATTTACCTCTTCACTAAGTGATGCTTCAATATCTGAGCTCAATGTATCTCCGTTTTTAACATAAGACATTGCGCTACCAATAACCAATTCTATCGATTTTGACCCTAATATATCTGCACTTACAATTTTTGCTCTGGTATCAGATGGAACCTCAAAATCTGAATTATCAATTGAAAATTTAACAATTAAATCTCCATTCATCTTAGGATCAAAGTAAATTTTTGTAACTCGACCTATTCTAAAACCATTAATAATAACCGGATTAGAAACACCTAATCCATCAACTCGTGGGTAAACCCCATAAAGTGTGATTTCTTTGGTGAATATATCTTTACCCTTCAAAAAGTTAGCTCCCCAAAATAACAATCCTATTGATAGTAGAACAATGAACCCAACTTTAATCTCTTTACTAATTTTCATTTATTTTATTTTAAATACTTTAATGCATCATTGACAGAGATTCTCTTTCCATCTTTAAATGCAATTACGAAGGCATCTTTAAACCCCTTCTCTATGGCTTCCTTATGAAACTTGGAAATATCATCCAACGAATTTTCATTTCCATAAGTATACCTATACAATCCACCAGCTTCATAATAGTTAACGCCTGACAATCGATTAAAGTTTTCAGGTTTTGTTTCTAATAATTTTGATGAAGTGGCTAATTGGACCATAAAGATAATACCTTCATTTGAAGAGGAAGTAACATTTGATAACTTTCGTTCTGTTTTAGTTTCCTTCTCCTTTCTTTCAGGTTTAACTTCTGATTTTTTTTCAACATCATGGATCAAATCAGAACGATGTTCTATCTCTGAATTATACTCCTTAAATGCCCTATAGATAGCTGATGCTAAGTAATCTTGCCCTACATCTGAAAGTAAGAATTTCTCTTCTGATTGATTGGTTAAGAAGCCCGTTTCAATCAATACAGAAGGCATGGTTGTTTGATGTAACACTAAAAATGGCGCTTGCTTCACGCCTCTATCTTTTCTACCTACGCGTTCTCTAAATTGCGTTTGTACTTTTTCTGCAAATTCAATACTTTGATGTTGAAATGCACTTTGCATTAACGTTAAAGCTATGTAAGACTCAGCAGAATTTGGATCAAAATTGTCATATTTGGCTTCGTAATTCTCTTCCAATAAGATAGATGAATTTTCTCGTTGAGCAGCTCTTAAGTTTGTTTCAGACTTCGCATTACCCATCACATATGTCTCTGTTCCGAAAGCCGACGAACCGCCAGCATTAGCATGAATACAAATAAATAAGTCTGCCTTATTTTTATTTGCAATTTTAGCACGTTCACTCAACTCTATAAAAACATCTGTTTTTCGCGTATAAATAACTTCTAGATTAGGAAATGATTCTTCTAAATATGTCCCTAGTTTTAGAGAAATAGAAAGCGCTACATCTTTCTCTCTGCCGGAGGAACCTAAACAACCCACATCCTTCCCACCGTGTCCTGCGTCAATTACGACAGTTTTAATTCCTCCAAAAAAACTGTCATCCGTCCCATTTTGAGCAGACAAGAAAACAATATTTGTTAAAAGGATAAGAAATAGACTTAGAATTCGTTTTGATTTCATTCTGTAAAATCTGAAATTGATTTAATTTAATTAGCTTTGGCACCTCTAAAATAGAGTATTAGTCTAACAACAAAAATAGTATTATTACCTTGTTATATAGGGCATTTTTCACACAGTTTTTCATCTACTTAATGTTAATAACTCAACTATTTTTGAGCGAAACGTTGAGTGCAAAAAGTGCGGCTACTCCTATTTTTTTTTCTCATGAGCTAGATTCTACTGTCACCAAAAATGACTCCACAATAGTCATCAAAGTTGATACCACAATTTCTAAAGACGCTGTTGAAACCAAAACGAACTATAAAGCGAAAGATTCAATGCGAATCGATTTAATTTCGCAAAAAATATATCTATTTGGTAATGCAGAAGTTACTTATGGAGAAATCAATCTAAAAGCAGACACAATTATTGTTGATCTGCTCAATGATATGGTTTTTGCCAAAGGAAAAACAGACAGCTTAGGCAAACCTGTGGGGCAGCCAGTGTTCACAGAAAGTGGATCATCTTACACAGCAAATGAAATGACTTACAACTTCAAAAGCAAAAAAGGAAGTATTTCAGAAGTTACCACACAAGAAGGAGAAGGGTTTGTAAGAGGGGAAAAAGTAAAAAAGACATCAACCGATGTGCTTTATATAAAGAATGGATATTACACTACTTGTAATTTAGATGAACCTCATTTTTCATTGGCTACTTCTAAATTAAAAATAATACCAAATGATAAAATTATTACAGGACCAACTGTTTTAAAAATTGGAGCAGTCCCTACTCCATTAGGTTTGCCTTTTGGATTGTTCCCAAATAAAAAAGGAAGAGCATCAGGAATTCTAATTCCTGCATATGGCGATTCACCTCGTTTGGGATTCTTTCTGAAAGACGGTGGTTATTACTTTTCTTTTGGGGAAAAAGCAGATTTAAAATTAACCGGAGACATTTATTCTAAAGGGAGTTATTCAGGTAGAGTTGAATCCAATTATAGAAACAGATATCAATATAATGGGAACTTTGCTTTATCCTATTCCAATATTAAAGATGGATATAAAGAGTTCCCATCCTATGTAGAAAGTCGAGAATTTTGGGTTAACTGGAGGCATTCTCAAGATCCTAAAGCACGACCAAACAGCAACTTTTCTGCAAGTGTGCAAGCCGGTACTAACAGTAACTTTACCAACAACTTGAATAGTGCGCCAAACAACTATTTATCGAACAACTTTCAGTCGTCGATTACGTATAGTAAAATGTTTCCAAACTCTCCTTTCTCATTGAATATTGGAGCAAATCACAGTCAGAATACACAAACGAAGATCGTTGCTATAAGTGCTCCGAATGTTGGATTAAACATGTCGAGAATCTATCCTTTTAAGGGAAATAGTACAAAGAACAATTTAGGAAGAAACATCGGTGTTTCTTATTCAGGAAACTTCAAGAACTCTATTGCAGTAGCCGATTCTAACTTATCGTTGAATCGCATGGATGATATTATTGCGAATGAAATGCAAAATGGAGTAAAACATAGTATCCCATTGAGCACTTCCACTAAGGTGCTGAAATACTTCACGCTAAACCCTTCAATTTCATACAACGAGTTTTGGTATTTTAAATCCATCACAAAAGAATTCAATACCTCTTCTGGTCTATTAGACACAAATGGCAATCCAGTTCAAACACTAGATATTGACACTACCCTCGGCTTTCAAAGCAGTCGAAATGTTCAATTTTCTACAAGTTTAAGCACAAAGCTATATGGATTGGTTCAATTTAAAAAAGGAAAATTAAAAGCCATTCGCCATGTGATGACACCTCAAGTTTCATACATTTTTACACCTGAAATTAGAGATGGTTTAAAAAGCTATACAGACACTTCTGGAAAAGAGGTAGAATACTCCATTTATGAAAGAGGAGTTTTTGGACGACCAAATACAAATCGATCAAATAGACTAAAATTCGACCTGATCAACAACTTGGAGATGAAACTAGCTAAACCAAGCGATACAGGGATGACAGTAAAGAAAATTTCTATATTTGATAACCTTTTACTAACTACAGCAATTGATTTTGAAAAAGATTCATTGCAATGGGATCCTATTAGTTTAAGCGGTAGAACTCGAATTACTGAAGTTTTAAACATTGCTTTTAATGGAGTTTTTGATCCCTATGCGATTAATGATTCGACTGGTGTAAGAATTAATAAAACCAACTATTCTGATAATGGCAAACTATCTCGATTTACGAGAGGAAATATTTCATTCCAGATGCAATTTAGAGGTGGAGATAAGAAAAAGAAGACAAGTGACAAAGCAACAGAAGAAGAGTTAGATTACATCAACAATAATATGAATCAATACATTGACTTCTCGGTGCCTTGGTCTTTTGGAGTCTCGTATGTAATCAATTATAGTAAGCCTGCATTTAAAGAAACCATCACGCAAACGCTAAACTTTAATGGAGAATTAAAATTAACTGACAAATGGAAAGTTGACTTTAATTCCGGGTATGATTTCGAGCAAAAAGATGTTACCTACACCAATGTAAACATCTACAGAGACCTACATTGCTGGGAACTAAGTTTCAATTGGATTCCTTTGGGTTTTCAGAAAAGTTATTCTGTAACAATTAACGTTAAAGCTTCTGTACTTCAGGATTTAAAACTGAATAGAAGAAGAAATTATTACGATTTAATCAATTAAAAATATGAAAAGAGTCATCAAATCAGCAAATGCTCCGGCACCAATAGGCCCTTATAGTCAAGCTGTATTAATTGAAAACACCTTATACATTTCGGGACAAATTGCATTAGATGCAAATACCGGCGAATTAGAAACTGAAAGTATCCAAAAAGAAACTAAAAAGGTAATGGATAATTTAGGTGCAGTATTAAACGAAGTTGGTGCAGACTACAGCAATATTGTGAAGTGTAGCATTTTTGTGTCTGACATGAATAACTTTGCAGCAATCAATGATGTATATGCCCACTATTTTACTTCAGACTTTCCTGCCAGAGAAACAGTAGAAGTTTCTCGATTGCCTAAAGATGTGAATGTTGAAATTTCTGCCATAGCCATAATTTAATGCCAACGATTTTTGCAACTTCCTATTTTCCTCCTGCTATCCAATACAGTGAATATATAAAAGCTGATGAAGTCTGGATTGACGGGTTTGAGCATTTTCCGAAACAAACTTTCCGGAATCGTTCCTACATAATGACGGCAAATGGTATTTTCATGCTTTCAATCCCATTGGAAAATAGAAAAAATCATCAATACTCAAGGGATATAAAAATTTCGCATGCTGAAGACTGGCAAAAAGTTCATTGGCGAACGATTTCCAATGCTTATCAAAAGTCACCGTTTTATGAGTTTTATGATGACAAAATTGAGCGTCTTTTCAATTTAAAAAAACACCAATATCTATTGGACCTAAATCTTGAAATTGAGGATTGTATAGATAAAATTCTAAAGGTAGAAATCGAACGAAAGTTGACTTCCGAATACCTGACAGTTAATGGCAACAATTGGAGTGACTATAGAACTCAAATAAGTCCAAAAAACAAGACCATAAACAATCAAATAATTCAACCCAATTACTTGCAAGTATTTGCCGATAAACAACCATTCGAAAAAAACCTCAGTATTTTGGATGTTATCTTTAACCTAGGTCCTGAAAGTGTTTCTCATCTGAAACAAATGGCACTAAAAAATTAACGAATCCGATCGGCAGCTCTAATTAATTTTTCATCCTTCTTGATTGCTTTGATAGCAAGAAATAAGAAAATAAAAGGAAATAATGCCAACCAACTACCTGTTTCATAAACCACTCCAACTTCAAAATTGGCAGTAGTGGCTAATTTTGACGAAACTTGATCAACAAAATAAAATATAGCTGCAACAAATGCGGTTTGGAAAAACAATGCCAATTGAGCTGTTTTAACTTGCAAACTACGCTTCTTGAATAAGAATATCGCTAACAAACTCACTAATATCGATGAAATAGACAATACAGGTATCAGCCAGTTTTCAAAAAGCATTTCACCAGTTTCACGATCCAATAGACCGAACATAGAAAAGACATTTGATAGACTTTCGTAATTAAAAGTCGCTAAAGTTAAGCTGTATATAAATGCATTAATAGCAATTGCCACCAACAAGTATATGGTCTGGATTCGTTGTATCATACTTCAAAAATAATTGTTTTTATTGCAATCGGTTGTATCAAGCCAAAAAATAACACCAAAAATAGTTAAACCTCGTTAAGTAAATAAGGAATAGAACGACATAAAAAAAGGTAGATTTGTGACAGACAATAAAAACCACGCTGATTAATGACGGCAAAAGAAGAATTTAAAATTTTCTGTGAACACAATGAATTGCCTCTATTCAGTTCATATTGGTGGTGGGCAACTGTTGTTAAATCAAACTGGGAAGTTTTATTGTATAAAAAAGGTGATCAAGTATTGGCTTGTTTCCCATATCATTTTCGAAAAAAAATGGGAGTAACGGCAATTATCCCTCCTATATTAACTCCTTACCAAGGGATTGGATATTCACACCAACCCGGTGCTAAGATGGATAAAACCATCTCCTTTTATCGCAAGGCACAAGAAGCAATTATTGATCAACTACCAAATAACTCTCTCCTTATCCGTCAGTTTGATTCAAACACGACCTATTTATTGCCCTTTTATTGGAATGAATATGAATTAAAGGTGAGGTATACTTATCTTCTTTCTACCGATAAAGCGGAAAGCGAATTATTCTCTGACCTTAAGGATACATTGCGAAAAGAAATTGGAAAGGCAAAACATGCATTACAACTTTCTAATTCAATAGATGTTAGTGATTTATATCAGCTGAAACAAAAGAACAATGAATTGACATCGGAACCCTTGGCCTACGACTTCAATTATTTAAGTCAGATCTGCAAATTGATACCTCTCAATCAAGCACAATTGACTGAAGTAAAAGACGGAGATAAAGTTATTGCTAGCCTTTTAGTAACTTGGGATCATACTCAGATGTATTACACCTGTGGAGCTATAGATCCGGAATACCGCAATTCAGGAGCATTGAGTTGGTTACTTTGGGAGGCAATCTTAAAAGCAAAAACGCTTCTACTTCCATTCAACTTTGAAGGGAGTATGATAAAAGCAATTGAACGCTATTTTGCTAGCTTCGGCGGCACACCCACACCTTTTTTTGAAGTGAGAAAAATCTCTTCCAAGGTACTAAAACCGTTGCTCAAAAAGTACTAAAGTAACTTCGTAATATCGTCTATTCCTATTGGACGCTCAACAGTAAACCCTTCTGCATATTCTACATTTATCAAACGACCAAAATTAGCCCATCGTCCTTTGATGTGCTTTATGAAGTTTTCAGAAGAAATAGGAGATTCTGGCTCTTTTGAATTTGGATCATAAAACTGAGAAGAAAAAGCCATAATTGCCTCCAATTTGGTTTCTATATAAGGAGTAATGTCAACTACAAAATCAGGATCTAAATACCTATCTTGTATGTAATTGTATATCGCTCTAGGCCGCCATGGTTGCTGCTTTTCTCCTTCTAAAAATGTCTCCACTTTCACCAATCCGGAATAAAAGCACGCTTCAGATATTAATCTATTCGCTCTACCATGATCTGGATGGCGATCTTCAATCGCATTCGACAACACAATATCGGGTTGATACTTTCGGAGTATTTGAGCAATTTGCAATTGATGTGCTTTATCATTTTGAAAAAAGCCATCAGCCATTCCTAAATTTTCACGAATATCTATTCCTTGAATTTTAGCAGAATTAGTGGCCTCAACCAATCTTAACTCACCACTTCCTCTAGTTCCTAATTCCCCCCTTGTCAGGTCTAAAATTCCTACTTTCTTTCCTTGGGAAATTGCTTTCAACAAAGTTCCTGTGGCACTTAATTCTACATCATCTGGGTGAACCCCAATGGCTAAAATATCTAACTTCATCTTCTCTTATCTCGCTTCAATCCAATTGATAATTTCTTCAGATGCAGGACTTTCCTTTGGACTAACCATGCCAACATAATCGCCATTTTGATCAATCATAAATTTTTGAAAATTCCAAGAGACCGGTGCATCCTCTACTCCATTTTTCTCTTTTAAGGTCAACCATTGATACAGAGGATGAATATCATCACCTTTTACAGAAATTTTTGACATCATGGTAAAAGTCACACCATAATTCTTACTGCAAAACGATTTAATATCTTCATTACTTCCAGGCTCTTGTGCTCCAAAATTATTTGCCGGAAACCCTATAATTGTAAACTCATCTCCTCCATATTCCTGATAAACTTCTTCTAAAGTTTCATACTGAGGTGTCAAACCGCATTCTGAAGCTGTATTTACAATTAATACCTTTTTCCCTTTCAAAGACGACAAATCAAAATCATCTCCATTAATATCTTGTACCTTAAAATCGTATAAATTCATTTCTTGTGCATTTAAATTGGTTATTAGCATTGGTAAAACTACCAACATCATTACGAATAGCTTTTTCATTGTTTTTATTATTTGGAACAGAAATATGGTCGAAAGGTTTAGGCAAAGATAAAGCAATTGAATAAATTTGCACAAATACCACAATCCACGTGATTAAACACATTTTAGCTCTTATTCAAAAAGATTTTTTAATGGAATATCGTCAGCGTTACGCGCTTAATGGTATTTTATTATACGTTGTATCTACCATTTTTGTCGCCTATTTAATTTTTAATGTGTTGGATGATACCAAGACTTGGAATGCATTATTCTGGATTATACTGTTGTTTTCTGCCACTAATGCCACGTCCAAAAGCTTTCAGCATGAATCAGAAAATCGCTTTTTATATATTTATTCGTTAGCATCCCCTCAAGCACTCATTATTGCGAAAGCGATTTACAATATGTTATTGATTGTGTTAGTTGGGTTAGTCCACTATACTTTTTTCAGTTTATTAATTGGAAATCCTATCGAATCAAATGGATTATTCATTGCCGGATTATTTTTAGGAAGCATGGGCATTGCTACCGTACTAACTTTCGTTGCAGCTATTGCTTCTAAAACGAACAATAATACTACGCTCATGGCTGTTCTGAGTTTCCCAATAATGCTTCCTCTATTATTAACAGTTATTAAGGTTTCAACCTTAGCCAGTGTAGGATTTGGTTTTGAAGAAGGTGGAATATATTTATTGGTTTTAGGGCTTATCAATGTGGTCATTCTCACCTTGTCGTATATATTATTTCCTTACCTTTGGAGGGCTTAATAATAGCATTTTTATACCGCTCAAAAGGCCAATAGTGATATGAAAAATTGGTGGAAAATACTCGCATTTATACTTCTCTTATTCACCGTTATTGGTGGTTTTTTGATCGAAGTTCCAAGACAAGTCATTCTTTATGAAACGATAAGAAATTTATACTTCCATGTTCCTATGTGGTTTTCTATGATTTTCTTGTTCCTAATCTCTGTAATTTATAGTATAAAACACTTATCAAGTTCTGATATGGGACATGATATTGTGGCCAAGCAAATGGTTAATACAGGAATTATCTTTGGAATTTTAGGGTTAATAACGGGAAGCATTTGGGCTAAATATACTTGGGGAACCTACTGGACAAATGATGTAAAACTAAATGGTTCTGCGATAACTATGTTGGTCTACTTTGCCTATTTGATTTTAAGAAATTCAATGGATGAAGAGCAGAAGCGAGCAAGAATTGCGGCAGTTTATAACATTTTTGCCTTTGTGATGTTAATTGTATTCATTGGCATTTTACCAAGAATGTATGACTCATTGCACCCAGGAAATGGAGGAAATCCAGGTTTCAATTCATATGATACTGATAAGAATATGTTGATGGTTTTTTATCCTGCGGTTTTAGGATGGATCCTTCTATCCTTATGGATTGCAAATATCAATATTCGAATAAATAAATTGAAAGAAAAATAACGATGAAAAAGTTTTCACTTGCCCTATTTTCAATTTTCACCTTTATTTTAGCCAAGGCTCAAGAGTCAATTGAGATGGCTGATCAAATGAGATCAGAAGGTAAAATTTATATTGTTGTAGCTGTGTTAGCAGTAATTTTAACTGGCCTTTTTATTTACTTATTTGCAATCGACAGAAAGGTAAGTCGATTAGAGAAAGAAAATTAAAGTATTTCGATATGAAAAAGATACACATTATAGGAATTATTATTGTTGCCGTATCAATTGGTGTAATATTAAGTACACTTGCAGATGCTGCTACTTATGCAGAGTTTACAGTAGTGGAAAACAACCCTGGCAAAGAATTTCAAGTGGTTGGAACATTAGCAGAAAATAGCAACATTACTTACGATCCAAAAGTGAATGTAGAGTTATTTACATTCAATATGGTAGATAACAATGGGATAGAGAAAAAAGTATTTTTCCATGGTGCCAAGCCTCAAGATTTTGAACGATCAGAGCAAGTAGTAGTTACTGGTAAATTAGAAGATGGAGAGTTTCATGCGAACAAAATCTTGATGAAATGCCCTTCTAAATACAATAATGGAAATGATACGGAATTCACGGAAGTGAAGGCAAACTCTTAACTCTATATAATGGATATTGAATATATTGGTGAAAATATAATTTCCGGTCAACTAGGAAATTTATTAATCATCCTCTCTTTTGTTTGCTCTACCTTAGCTGCATTCTCTTATTTTAAAGCAATAAATTCTAACTCACTAGAAGATGATAACTGGAAAAGATTAGGAAGGATCTTCTTTTCCATTCATGTAGTGAGTATCATAGGTGTAGTTGCCGTTTTATTTTACTTGTTATTCAATCACCATTTTGAATACTATTATGTATGGCGACATTCTTCGTCAGACCTTGCAATGCGATATGTCTTCTCTTGTTTCTGGGAAGGTCAAGAGGGTAGTTTTTTACTTTGGTCGTTGTGGCATGCTGTACTTGGTGTCATCCTAATAAAAACAGCCAAAGAGTGGGAAGCAGGAACACTAGCAGTTGTTTCTACAGTTCAGCTCCTGCTTGGATCAATGCTATTGGGAGTATACATATTTGATGTACAAATAGGAAGTAATCCATTTGTATTGTTAAGAGAGCACCCGGACATGATCAACTTGCCATTTGTTCAGAATCCTGAATATTTGAGTTTCGTTGAAGGGACTGGCCTAAATCCATTGTTGCAAAACTATTGGATGACCATCCACCCTCCTATTCTATTTCTAGGGTTTGCGTTAACGCTTATACCATTCGCTTTTGCGTTTGCAAGTTTAGTTGAGAAAAAGTATACCGAATGGCTAAAACCTGCATTACCATGGACATTTACAGGAATTGCAGTACTTGGACTTGGAGTCTTGATGGGAGGAGCATGGGCATACGAAGCGTTAAGTTTTGGAGGTTTTTGGGCTTGGGATCCAGTTGAAAACTCATCTTTAGTTCCTTGGCTTATTCTTGTTGGCGCAGGTCACCTTATGCTGATAAATAAAGTGAAGCCCAATTCTATGTTGAGCACATATCTATTCGCTTTATTTTCCTTCTTATTGATTATGTATTCTTCATATTTAACGAAGAGTGGAATATTGGGTGAAACTTCAGTGCATTCATTTGCAGATGGACTTCCTGGACAGTTAATCTTCATCCTACTTATATTAGTAATTGGAGCTGTTTCACTTTTAGTTATAAGATATAAAAGTCTTCCTAGACAACAAACAGAAGAAGATTTATGGTCTAGAGAATTTTGGATGTTTTTGGGAGCTCTTGTTCTTTTAATTTCAAGTTTTCAAATCACCTTTTCAACAAGTATCCCTGTTATCAATGCCATTTTTGGAACAAATATGGCTCCTCCAACGGAAGCTAATGCACATTACAATTCTTGGCAATTGCCATTGGCAACTTTAGTAGCTCTTTTTGTAGGGATTGGGCATTATTTAAAATACAAGAAAACGGATAAAAAGAAATTCTTCAAAGAAACTGCTTTTTCAGCTATAATTTCACTGATAATAGCAATTGTAGTGGCTTCACAAATGCAGTTTCAACATTACTATCATGGTCTATTGATGTTTGCAGCAACTTACGCAGTAGTTGCAAACGGAGATTACTGGCTGAGAATCTTAAAAGGAAATGTCAAGAAATCAGGAGCATCCATAGCTCATATGGGATTTGGATTATTACTAATTGGTGCACTTATTTCTGCAGGAAATAAACAAATTATCTCTGTCAACAATTCAGGTATCGAGATAAAAATGAATGAAAATGAGAATGCCAATAAAGAAAACATTATGCTGATAAAAGGCGATACTGTTTTGATGGGCAATCATTTTATAAGCTATGAAGGTCGAGAAAAGGAAGGGCATAACATCTATTATAAAATCAACTACTATCAGCTGGATGATAACGGAAAATATGACACCAAATTTCAATTGCGTCCATTTGTTCAACTGAACGAACAAATGGGTAATGTGCCTGAGCCTGCTACCAAGCATTTTTGGAATAGAGATATTTTTACTCATGTTACTTACGCAGATCTGGATGATCCTTCCTTAGAAGATCCTAATGCTTTTGAAGAGCCAGACACGAATCTTGTAAAAGTTGGTGACACATTGTTTGCAACAAATAGTATTATCATCGTAAGAAGCATAGATAATTCAATTGATTTAGAAGCGAATAATCTTCAACCAACTGATATCGCAGTAGGATTAAATTTAGAAGCGATGAATGTGAAAGGCCAATCGTTTGAAGCGAAACCGATATTGGTTATCCGTCAAAATAGACTATTTAGTATTTCGTCAGAAGTTGAAAACCTAGGCTTGAAATTCAATTTCAAAAACATCAATACAGAAACAGGAGAATTTACTATTTTCAAACAAGAGAAAACTTCCAATGCGTCAGACTTTATAATTATGCAAGCAATTGTTTTCCCTTACATTAATATTCTTTGGTTGGGTTGTATTATTATGACAATTGGTAGTATAATTGCAGTAATTAATCGGGTTCGTTTTCCAAAATTAAAATCTTAAAATCATGGTTATACCAATTAAAAAGAGGCGAATTACTTTGATAGGAGCAGGTAATGTTGCTACTAATCTAGGCGCTGCTTTAAAAGCTAAAGGTCATATTATTCATCAAGTTTTTAGTCGAAGTCACCAAAGTGCAATGATTTTGGGACATGCTTTCAATTGTGATTTTACAACGAAACTAACAGATTTAAATGATAAAACTGATTTAATTATTGTTGCGATTCATGATGATTCGATATACGAAATATTAGAAAAACTAAAAATAAAAGATAAATTAATAGTCCACACTTCAGGAACTACACCACTTTCTATTTTTAAGGATAACAATTTCAAACAATACGGGATTTTCTATCCCTTGCAAACGTTCTCTAAACATGATATCGAAAGCTTGTTACCAATTCCAATCAGTGTAGAAGCTCCAAACAAAAAAATTGAAAACGAATTAATAGAAATAGCAAGCAGTATTTCGAAAAAAGTGTTTTTATTGGATTCTGAAAAAAGAAAAGCATTACACGTTGCTGCTGTTTTCGCGAATAATTTCAGCAATTATATGTTCTATATTTCACAACAGATTTTGGAAGATGAGAATATCTCTTTTGAGCTGATTAAACCATTGATAAAAAGAACCGTTGAAAAACTAGATGGCTCTACTCCATACGAATCACAAACTGGTCCTGCATCTCGAAATGACCAGAAGATTATAGCGAATCATTTGGAATTTTTAAAAGGTAAAAAAGATTTTCAACAAGTCTATGCATTGTTGAGCGAAAGCCTAACAAAAAGCAGAAAATAGATGAGCAACTTTAAGCAATCTCTAAAAAATATCTCTGTATTTATACTTGATGTTGATGGTGTTCTAACCGATGGTTCTGTTTTGGTAATGCCTGATGGTGATCAAATCAGGAAATTCAATATTAAGGATGGTTATATTTTACAATTGGCAGTTAAATTGGGCTACCACATTGAAATCATTTCAGGAGGCACTTCAGAATCTGTTCGTAAACGATTAAATGGCTTAGGTATCGAACACGTCAATTTGGGATGTAAAGACAAAATGGCGGTATTTAACAACTGCCTTAAGGAAAGAAATATTAAAGCAGAGAATGTACTTTATGTAGGTGATGATATCCCCGACTTTGAAGTAATGAGGGCCGTTGGTATTGCTTGCAGTCCTTCAGACGCTGCAGAAGAAATAAAGGCCATATCTCATTATGTTTCTCCAAAAAAAGGTGGAGAAGGCTGTATTAGAGATATCTTGGAACAAACACTAAAAGTACAAGACAAATGGTTCAATATTGCCAACTTTGGAGAAAAGGCCGAAGGTATTGGCGAGCAATTTGGTTGGTAATTTTCAGTATGGAACAAGAAGGCGGTTGAATAATGGTTTACAATTAATTACAAACAAAATTTTTCTCTAATAAGATATTTTTATAGTTTAGACAATTCTAATACCTTTTAGAACCTTTAAACTGGAGACGTTGGACAAAATAAAAATAACTTCATTTTTCGTAAATCTTTCATTCTTATTATTTTGTTCTTATCCGATTTTAACCAATATAACGCTTCGGGGTGTTGTTGTAGGTTTATTTATACTCATTCAATTTTTTATATTTTTCAGTCAAAAAAAACAAGTTGAAAAGAGCTGGTATTATTGGTTAATCATCTCACCGTTTATTTTATACCTCATTAGTTTATTCTACACTGAAAACCTAAAGGAAGGATGGAAAGCAATAGAACGACTACTTACAATATTTCTAATTCCACTGGTTCTATATTTAAATAGAAAAGAAATCACCGTTAAGCGATCTGAAAATATAATGCTTGGCTTCTCCATCTCTTGTTTTCTTTTGGCATTATACTCCATAACAATGGTGGCAAACTCAGCCTATTCTTCCTCCAAATTTGGATACTATTTTATGAGGACCACATTGGAGAATGTGAGCGCAATGCACCCGACCTACTTCTCCCTTACTCTATCTATTGCAATACTTTATTTAATCACTAAAGCGATCAATAAAGAAACGAATCGATCAACAATAATTTATCATTCTATCGCCATTTTAGTAATAACTATTGCATTACTAATTGCATCCTCTAAAATGATTCTATTTGGTGTAATCGTTGGAGTTTTAATTATTCTAATAAAAACAATAAGTATTAAGAAACTACTTATTGTCACACCAATACTATTGGCCACAATCACTTTGGCTGTTTTTTCTATAAAACCTTTGAATAAAAGAGCAGTTCAATTTTACCAGGCTGTCAATTCAAAATCAGCAGATAGAAACAACCCAGACGGAATGAGAAAAATAATCTATAAAAATAGCTTTCAAGCAATTAAAGATAATATATGGCTAGGTGTAGGAGTTGGAGATAAACAAAATGTTTTAGATAGTTATTATCTGAACAGTGGTGAAAAAGAAGCATTCAAATCACACTACAACACTCATAGTCAATTCTTAGAAACAACACTAATTGCAGGAGTTTTTTCACTTATTTTATTACTATCTTCTATTGCTTCAACTATATATATAGGTATTAAAACTCATTCAATATTATTACTTTCTATATCTATACTATTCACGCTTAGCTTTATAAGTGAAGCCGTATTAACCAGACAGGATGGCATTTTTAGCTATGCATTTTTCACTTCTTTTTTGGTCTATTCTACCTGGAATGAGCAACAAAAAATTAAAGTTTAACTATTAAAAGATATAAAACTTAGATCGGTTCTGTTTACTAATTTTAAAGTTAGATTAAGACTTTAAATCATTGTAATTTTGCGGACCTAAGTACAACGAAGAATAAATTACAATGGTTTCAACTACAGAACAAGAACCGAAACGTATCCCTATCATTAGCTTTTGGTCAGACCGAATTGCAGCAGTCAAGCGCAATAAACAACTGATCAATCAGTTACTCTTCCTTAGTTTAACCGAGCAATACAAGAAAACTATACTAGGAAGTGTTTGGTTATTTATTCATCCTTTATTGAGCATATTCATTTGGTTAATAATGAATTACTCAGGAATATACAATCCAGGAGAAACTAATATTCCTTATGTTGGATACATCCTACTGAGTATGTCAATTTGGATATTTTTTACTAGTTTTTTTAAGCAACTAGCAACGAGTGTGACAGAATCAGGCAGGATGCTAATGGAGGCTCCCTTTGAGATGGAAGCCAAAATAGCGGAGAAAGTATTGTTGAATTGTATCAATTTCGCAATTCCATTGGTTTTAAACATAATAATCCTATTAGCAATGGGCGTCAGATTTGATTGGAGCGCATTATTATTCCTACCAGCCTTGATTCCATTAATGCTTATTGGAATTTCTGTAGGAGTTTTCTTTTCATTAATCGAGGTTGTTTTTAATGACATTTTTCTAATTGTTAACCAAGGAATGAATGTTCTAATGTTTTTAACACCTGTAGTTTATACTAAAAATGTGGACAGCGAATTTTTACAGACAGTAATCAAATATAACCCATTGAGTTACTTAATTGATATACCAAGAAATCTATTGGTAGGTGAAGGTGTTGGTGATTTAACAGGTTACTGGATTGCAACCGGAATTGCAGTAGTTTCATTTATTGCGGTCATTCACTTTTTTTTCAACTCTGTATATAAAATTGTAGAACGAATTTTTGAATAGTTATGACTCAAGACCCAATTATTGAAGTAAAAGGAGTGTACAAAAAGTTTTGTACAAACTTGAGGCAAAACATGCTATATGGACTCTATGACATCTTTAAATACAATGATCCCAATGAAATAAACCCATTGAGAAAGAATGAATTTTGGGCATTACAGAATATAAATATGTCCATTAATCGTGGAGAAGTTGTAGGTATATTAGGAATGAATGGAGCAGGAAAAACGACTTTAATTAGAACGATGATGGGTTCTTTTCCTACAACAGCAGGACATATAAAAGTGAATGGTAGAATTACAACAGTTTTTGAACGTACGAGAGCTTTCCAAAAATTCTATAGTGGTCGTGAAAACATTAGAGTAAAATGTGGTTTATTTGGAATGTCGTCGCAACAAATTGATGATACTATAGAAAAAATATTAGATTTTGCTGAAATTGAAAACTTTGAAGATGCTCCATTTGGCTCATATTCCGCAGGTATGCGTGCCAAAATAAATTTTGGCATTTCAATTTTCTCAAACCCAGATTTACTAATTATTGATGAAGGTTTAGCGGTGAGTGATGTCCATTTTAGAAAAAAGTCTATGGAAAAATTACATGAAATTAAAAAAGACATTGGAATACTTTTAGTGTCTCATAATATGGAACAATTTGAGGAACTTGCAACCAGATTAATCATAATGGAAAAAGGACAAATCATTGCTGAAACTGATGACATTGCCTACGGAATCAAACAAGTGATGGACAAAAGATAGATAGCCTTTTATGACCGAAAAAATAAAAAATAATATCTCGTTGGTATCCATTCATATTCCTAAAACTGCAGGAACCTCTTTTAGAACAATTCTGAAGAGTGAATTTGGGAGACGTTCAGTTGCTCGATTCGACATATATCCATCAGGGAAGATTGTTTTAGATGATAAAACTTTTAAAAAAGACACCCTAAATAAAAAAATTGAAGTGATACATGGTCATTACACTTATGAGAGCATCAACAAGACCTTAGCCCTTTCTGAAAATGTAAACTTTATAACTTGGCTGAGAGATCCAATAGAACGTGTAATTTCGAATTATTACTTTTTAAATAAAATCATTGCAGCTCGATTAAACGAATCACCTGAAGAAAACTTGATGAATAGGATGGGGAAAACCATTCAAGAATTTGTATTATTGGAGGAAAATCAGAATGTAATGAGCAAATTCTTAAAAGGTGCTGATCTAAAATCTTTTCAATTTGTTGGCTTACAGAATAACTTTGAATCTGAATTGAAACGACTTCAAAATACCATGAATTGGAAAACAATTCAAAATATTGAACACAATGTTACTGGCAATAAGTCAAAACAAGTGAATCCTGAAATTATTGAGCTTATCAAGACGAATAACAAGCAAGATATCGAGCTTTATGAGCGGGCTCTGACTCTAAATTCATCCATTAATACTTCTCGAAAATGATTTGGCTGTCTTCATTTCCAAGGTCTGGAAATACATTCTTTCGGAACATTCTAGTTGAAGTGTATCATTTAGAATCTAGTTCATTTTACGAAAATATCGGAGAACCGAAAAATTATACTGAATTTCCTTTTGTTAAAACGCATATGCTACCTCAGCAGTTAACTCCTGCAGACCCAACCATACAATCGATTTATTTAATTCGTGATGGAAGAGATGCATTGGTTTCTATGGCTCATCAGCGCAAGGACATTTATGAATCTACCACAAATTTTAGAGAAAACTTCATTGAAGCTATGATCGCTGCTGAAGGAAGTTATTTTGGAGGCTGGAGTATCAATGCTGAGGAATGGGTAAATCGAGCAGACATAGTCATTCGCTTTGAAGATTTAATTGTGGACCCTATTGGTCAAGTAGATCGATTGAATTCAATTTTTAAATTACCGAATAAAGATCTAGAGAAACTTCCAACTTTCGAAAAATTGAAATTTGGGAAACCAAAGTATGGAAGGGGAAAACGGATTGCAAATTCTGAAGAAGAAGAAGAAGAAATCATCCAAAAATCATTCAGGCGAGGAAAAGCATTTGGATGGAAAGACGAATTAGATCGAGATTTACAAAACTTATTCTGGAGCTACCATAGAAATATGATGGACAGAATGGGATATGACATAAAAGGAGAAATAAACCAGTTAAATCCTGACTTTGATTATACTTTAATCAAAGCCTTAGGTGAAGAAATAAAAACCTCAACAACAAAAAAAAACATATTAATTGAGGCCAATAAGTTATCAATGCACTTAAATGATGGTGTAAAAAGATACCTACTTGAATTACTAAAAGCATTGTATCCAGTAGCTATTAACCCCAATGGACAGTGGCAAATAGACTTATTATTTAATAATAAAATAATCCCACTTAGCGATTACGGAGAGACATTATTTGACGTTGAAAAAAGTGAAAACAGTTTTAATCGCTTTGCACGAATCTTTAAGCTATTTAAACGAACTATTAAAGTGGTTATACCACCAAAGTATCAGGAAGAGTTTTCTAAAAGAGCCAAAAAAACGTTCTTGGAAACAGGGATAAAAGTGACAAAAAACATGGCTAGAGTTTCCTACTTTATCAACCGATTTAAATCTGGAGAACAAGCCGCCAAGGAACAATTTGAAGCTCAGATTGCGGATATCAATCTTGATAAATATGATTTAATTCATGTCCCTTTACCGCAACATTACGAACCATTTATTGGACATGACAATCAATTTTTAGTCACTATTCATGATCTAACTCATCAATTATTCCCTGAGTATCATACTTCTGATAATATAAGAGTTGCAGAAAGTGGTTTCCAATTTTTTAAAGAAAAAAAATCACAATACATTTGTATTTCAGAGTCCACCAAAAAAGATGTTCTAGAGCATACTTCAATAGACAGCAATAGATTACATCTAGTATATGAAGCTGCAGACAGTCATAAATTTCGACCAAACCTCAATAATAACAAAGGAAAATATACTCGAAGTATATATGCTATTCCAATATCCCCTTTCTTGTTTACATTGTCAACTATAGAACCGAGGAAGAATTTGTTAAATACAATTAATGCATTTGATTTATTGCTTGACGAATGTCCTGAATTAGATATTAATCTCGTAATTGGAGGAAAAAATGGCTGGAATAGTAAAGAACTGATGAAACTAAGACATAAGAAAAACATCATATTTACTGGTTTTATTAATGAGAATGATTTGCCTATTTTGTACAATGAAGCAGAAGCCTTGTGTTACATCTCTCATTATGAAGGCTTCGGACTCCCGCCATTGGAAGCTATGTCCTGTATGACTCCTGTTATTTATGGGGACAATAGTTCGATGAAGGAATTATTTGAAGGTGTTGGTTTGGCAGCTGATCCAAATGACATTGTATCCATTAAAAATCAGATGAAACTTATTTTAACCAATAAGGAGCAAAAAGAGGAACTAAAATTAAAATCAATTGAACGTTCATTTGACTTTTCATGGAGAAAAACAGCGATAGAAACCTTAGCAGTTTACGATCAAGTAATTAATACGAAAACACACAGCTAAGATGGTATTTACTAGCATTTTATTTTTACTCGTCTTCCTACCGTTGTTCTTGATTTTATATCATATAGCCCCAAATAGTAAAAGAAACATTGTGGCCTTAATAGCTAGTTTAATCTTTTACATCTGGGGTGCTCCTGTTTTCTTTTGGTTATTGATTTCGATATTAATAGTTAATTTTTATTGTGTTAAGCAAATCAATTCAGATACTAACAGGCGAAAAGTATTCCTAACAATTTCTTTAATCTTAAACATTGGAGTTTTAGCTTACTTTAAATATGCCAATTTCTTCATTGAAAATGTCAATCAAGTTTTAGAGTCATTTGGTTCAAGTTCTGTTCAATGGACCAATATAGCACTGCCCATTGGTATTTCCTTTTTCACTTTCCAATCGATTACCTATACCCTCGATGTTTATTGGAAAAAACATGAACCACTAGAAAAAGTTACTGATTATCTATTGTATATATTACTGTTTCCTCAATTAATTGCAGGACCAATTATCCGTTTCAATACTATTGCAGAAGAACTAAAGGATCGCTCACAGAATTACACTTACGAGTATAAATTAAATGGTTGGTATATTTTTACTATTGGATTGGCTAAAAAGGTATTTATAGCCAACGAAATAGGGGCACAAGTAGACTTGATCTTTAGCCAAACAGATGGTGTTTCTGCAGCAATGAGTTGGCTTGGAATCATCGCCTACTCTATCCAAATTTATTTTGATTTCTCAGGTTATTCTGACATGGCTATTGGTTTGGGAAAAATAATGGGATTTAATTTCCCAGAAAACTTTAAGAACCCATATACCTCAAAAAGCATTACTGAATTCTGGCGAAAATGGCACATCACATTAGGCACCTTCATGCGTGACTATCTGTACATTCCATTAGGAGGAAATCAAGTAACAACCAGTAAAATATATCGAAACCTTATCGTTGTCTTTCTACTATCAGGATTATGGCATGGCGCCTCCTGGAACTTTGTAATTTGGGGAGCATGGCACGGTTTATTCTTAATGCTAGAACGTGCGTTCCTAAGTAATTTACTGAAGAAACTTCCATCTTTATTTTCTCTAGCTTACACCTATTTTATAGTTCTAATAGGTTGGGTATTTTTTAGAGCCGAAACTTTTAGTCAAGCAACCTTATACCTCAAAAATATGTTTGGCGTTGATAATTCAATTGTTAAAATTGAGGGGCTCACAACAGACTTTTATACTAGCCTTATTATCGGTTTAATATTCGCTTTCATTACCCTGACTCCCATAGGAAAAAAATTAGAGCACTTTTTCTTTTATTCGAACTACAGCAATAAACAACATATATACTTATCCACTTTCTATGTACTCATTTTTACTGTTTCTGTGGGGTACATTGCTGGTTCAAGTTTTAATCCATTCATTTATTTTAGGTTTTAATGATGGAAAAAAATAGACTTCATAAAAGAATTGCAATTATTCTGTTGGTGTTAATTTGTATCCCAATTTTTACAAAAGTAACAGGCATCAAATTCTCGGGCTCTTTAAGCAAGGCTGATAAAGTTAATTCATTTGATAAATTCTCTCTAGATAATTGGTTTTCTGGGTCATTTCAATCTTCTTATGAGAAATATATCAATGATAATATTGGACAATTTGCGTTCTTTATTCGATTACACAATCAAATTGAGTACGGCTTGTTCGATAAAGTTCATACCGGAGATATTTATAGTGGGATAGATAACTATCTGTTTGAAAAAGGCTATATCAATTCATTTAAGGGGAAAGACTTTGTAGGGACAAAGGTTGCGATCAAGAATGTGGCGGAAATGCGAAAGCTCCAAGATACATTAGAATCAATGGGCAAATCTTTTGTTTTCTGCATGGCTATTGGAAAAGCATCTTACTATCCTGAACACATAACTAATCTTTCTAACACTGAATATGATTCAACCAATTCAAAAGTTTATTCAGTTGAATTTAAAAATCAAGGAATCAATCACATTAATACTATCGATTGGTTTAGAGAATTAAAAGACAGTTTAGGCCATTTTTTATTCCCTAAATATGGTATTCATTGGAGTAATTATGGAGCGATTTTAGTTACTGATAGCATCGTTAAATTCCATGAGGCAAGATACAATTGGGATTTACCAAACCTAAAAATCGTTTCAAATGAAATTAGCAAAAAGACTAAATTCTTTGATAATGATATCGCTAAATCGATGAACCTTTTGGTCAATGTTGAGCCATATCCATACATGAAATATCCAACTGTAGAATGGGAAAAGAGAACAGATAAAACGGACAAAAAGAAGATCTTGGTGATTGGAGATAGTTTTACTTGGGATATTTATAGAAATAGTGGTGTTGTTTCAAAATGCTTCGAATCAGTTGATTTATGGTATTACAATCAAATGGTAAACTCTGAAATCTCAGAAAATGGAGATATGGTCGATGGTTTACCTTTACTAACTAGACATTTAAATCTATCAGAATTAATAGATAGCTATGATGGGTTTGTAGTTATTTCCAGTGAACCTAACCTTGCTGATCTCGGATGGGACATTGCAACAACTCTTTTGGGAACATTGAGGGATAGCACCTATCAACCTGAAGAGAGAAATAATGCTTTTATTCTAAGCCAGTGCTTGGGTAAAAAAGAATGGAGAGAAGACTTAGAGAAAATGGCTGAGAAAAGAAATATTACTTTAGACTCAATGATTTCAATCTATTTACACGACCGAAACTTTAAACTAGACAAATAATGCGCTTTAATTCAATTGAGTTTCTGCTATTTTTTGCCATAGTATTTTTTATACTATGGGGTTTTATCAAATTTAAAAACCTAAACAAAGTCATCTTACTTTGCGCAAGTTATATCTTCTATGGTTGGTGGGATTATCGATTTCTATTCTTAATGTTTATTAGTTCGGTAGTTGACTATACTGTAGGATATTATATTCCAAAAAGTAATAATAAAAAGCTACTGGTTGGTATAAGTATTTTTATCAATTTAGGACTATTGATGTTCTTCAAATACTTCAATTTTTTTATTGAATCTGCTAGTGATTTGGTTGAAATGATCGGATTCAAAGCCAACTATACCACACTAAGTATAATCCTTCCTGTCGGAATTAGCTTTTATACTTTTCAAACTTTAAGTTACTCACTTGATGTATATAAAGGAAAGATAAAGCCAGAGCACGACTTTATAAATTTCTTGAATTATGTTAGCTTCTTTCCACAGTTAGTAGCCGGCCCAATTGAGCGTGCAGCGACTTTTTTACCTCAATTTAGAAAGGAACGAGTCTTTAGTTATGAGAATGCTGTTGAAGGTATGCGGTTACTTCTTTATGGTTTCTTTAAGAAGATGGTCATTGCAGATAATGTCAGTTTAAGAGTTGACCTTATTTTTTCTAATTATCAGTCTTTAAGCAGCCTTGAACTTGTGTTTGGAGGTATGCTCTTCTTCATTCAGTTGTACACCGATTTCTCAGGATACACCGACATTGCAAGAGGTTGTGCCAAACTATTAGGGTTCGATCTAATGCGCAACTTTAGAATTCCACAATTCTCTACCAGTATTCCTGAAATGTGGTCGAAGTGGCATATTTCTTTAACCACCTGGTTCAGAGATTATCTTTTCTTATGGTTGGCCGGAATGAATCGCAAAAGCACACTTTGGAGAATAATTTCAACTATTATTCTATTCCTTGTAATCGGATTTTGGCACGGAGCCAACTATACATTCATCGTATTTGGGTTGGTTAATGGCTTATTTTTTATACCACGAATTTTGAGTCGCGACTATAAAGGGCTAAGAGATTTTTTGAAATTTATTAATACACATGTAGTGATTAACAAATTTGTAATGTTCTTGAACTTTATTGTTTGTTCGTTAATCGTTATCTTTTTCCGATCACCTAACATCACTCATTCGTATCATTATTTTGGTCAAATCTTCTCGTTGGAATCTTTTCATGTGCAACAATTCACATTAGATATTCTTCCACTCTGCTTCGGTTTCTTTGCTTTTGAATGGATTATGAAAGAAAAATCACATCCATTTGATGTATCAGGATTCAATCCTATTCTAAGAAAATCGCTCTATATTGGTATGACCATTGCCATTTTATTATTCGGTTACTTCGGTGAAGATCCATTTTATTACTTTCAATTTTAATTATGAAAAAGTTTGTAATTAGATCCATCCCATTTTTATTAATTGCACTGGCATACGGCGCAATCGGGGAATACTTTTTAATGAAATTTAAAGAAGATGTCTCTATCGAAGAAGTCACCGAAATTCAAAAAGATTCTCCGACTGAACTATACTACGGTCGACAAATCTTGGGGAACTCACTAAGTAACTATAAAGTGACGATGTTCAAAAAGAAACAGCCAGCTGTAATGACCCTTGGCCAATCGGTTACCTTACAGTTCAGAGATTTCATGTTTGAGCCTTATGAAAAAGACTTCTACAACACGGGCTTGATGACAAGGAACTTAAAAGACATCGAATACGTTCTTGAATTATTTGAAAGTGGCGAACAAAAAGTGCCCGAATTTATTTTTTTCGCTACAGATTTATCCTTTGTTTTAGATCCATCTTTTCTTGACCAACAAGAATACACCCGTACTCCTCCGATTGATAGAGCCACTGAATCTCGTTCTCATTTAAAAGGTATGCAGGCCCTATATTTAAGTGCTTCTTTAAGGCGCTCCACAGAAACAGATTTGGGATTTGGAAAATCAGGAATGGAAGGAAAAGGATATCGAAATGATGGAACCTACCGCCATAAACCAAACATTGAGAACTTTATTAAAAATGGAGAATACCACGACGGAGAACTTAGTGAAAAACTAGAAAAGAAAGTGATTCCATTTTTACTACCTATGTTGTATGACACGCAGAAAGAGCAAAACCTACTGGAAATACTAAACCGGATGAAAGCGTTGGACATAGAACTCCTTTTATACATCCCACCCTATTCAGATACTTTCTTTGAAAAAGCGAAGAAGGATTCTGTTTTTATGAACTTTTGGGCTCAATACATGGTGTTTCAGACGAAGTTAATCGACCTTGGATACGATGTAATTCCTTTTACAACTCCAAGTCAGATGGAACTAGATGATACTTATATGGTAGATGCAGAGCATCCTAGTGAAGTGTTTTGTGCGATCCAATTAAGAGATTACGTTAAGAATTCAGGGACGACTAATCCATTTTTAAAAACATTGAGTTTTAAAAAAGTAGAACAATTACTAGCTGCAAAAACCACCATTCCTATTTCTTTTTTAGCCGACGATGCTAGTCAAGAATTAAGAGAAAAAGTACTCTCCGCTAAAAAATAGAAAGTTATGTTTACAATTAATTCTGATAAAGCATGGAACGAATATGGTAAAAATAACCCCTATTATGGTGTTTTGACTTATGATGAGTTTTTGGATAAAAACTTATCAGACGAAAGTAAAAAGCAATTTTTCAAAACAGGGGACCAATTTGTAGAACGTTTATTCAATACCGTTCATAAAAAAGTAGACTCTTCATTTTCACCAAAAAAGATTCTAGATTTTGGGTGTGGAACAGGACGTTTGACTTTGTCTTTAGCCAAGCGAGGAACAGAAGCAATCGGAATGGATGTTTCTACTGATATGCTTTCAGAAGCAGAAAAAAATGCAGCGGAACAACAAATCAGCAATGTCACTTTCTTAAATTCTGATGATCAGCTATCTGCCATTAAAAATGTAAAATTTGATTTAGTCAATTCATACATCGTACTACAGCACATCAATATCGAAAGAGGATTGAAAATTTTTAATTCCCTTGTGGAGTCTTTGAATCCAAACGGAATTGGTGTAGTGCAGTTTACCTATCAAAGTAATAAATCAAAAGCAGTAAAAATTGCGAGTTACTTCAGGTATAGACTACCTTTGATCAATGGTATTATGAACTTGATTAAAGGCAACTCATTCAATCAGCCGCTGATGCAAATGAATTCGTACAATCTCAACCATATTTTTGCCATACTACAGCAAAATGGGATAAAGAATATTTATCAAGAATTAGAGGAACACGGAGACTTTTGGGGAGTAACGATCTATTTTCAGAAGGAGGGTTAAGTAAATAATCTTAATGTATAGGAAAACTAAAGTGAATAGTTTATTTTTAAAGGATTGATTTCAAATCCTATAAACTAATCACTATTCTATGAAAATTTTCAGCTCATTTATTTGTCTATTCCTTTTTAGCAATCTTTTTGCCCAAAGCGGTGAACCATCCCCGGCAGACCTGCTTCTTAAAAGGGGTAAAATAAGGGAGGCTATTGTTCTTTATGATTCAATTTATGATTTAGAATCTTCTAATAGGTCAAACACTTACAATTATGCTTGCGCTTATGCATTAAGTGGAAACAAAGATTCTGCCTTCAAATACTTATTCATTGCCACTGAATCAGATTCTATGGTACAAGCTTTAAATGATCCTGATTTTTACTATTTAATTAATGATGATCGTTGGACAATTTTTGAAAATCAAATGATTATAAAAATTGCTGCAAAACATCAAAAGTACACCAATCCAGAACTTACAAAAGAGTTATGGCGGATGAAAATCAAAGATCAAGCATTCTATTACCACATCAAATTAGCTGATAAGCAAAATGGAATGGATTCACCTATAATTAAAGCATTGTGGGAATTAAAACACCTTATAAATGATGAGAATCTAAAACGAATAGAAAAAATAATCGATGAAATTGGATGGCCAAAACAGTCAGAGGTTGGTAGTAGTGCATCTCAAACTGCATTTTTTATTATTCAGCATGCCAATTTGGAAACTCAAAAAAAGTACTTGCCAGCGATGAAAGAAGCTGCTAATAATAAAGAGGCAAGCTGGTCTTCCTTGGCTTTATTAATTGACCGAATAGAAATGAGAAAAGGAAGACCGCAAATTTATGGTTCACAAATATCAAGAGACGAAGAAGGAAAATATAAAGTATTTGAGATTTTAGAACCTGAATATGTGAACCAACGACGCAAAGAAGTTGGTTTATCTCCGTTGGAAGAATATGTTAAAAATTGGGACATTAATTGGGATGTGAAACAAAAAAAGAAGAAGTAAAAACATTCCTTTTTAACCTGATTTAAATCAATAATTATATTACAAAATGAGACCATTAGCTATTTTCCTCCTTTTATTATTATACAGCAAAGTTGGTTACTCCAATGACACAACAAAAATACTTATTGACTTAAAAAATGGAAAAGAAAACCATTTAAATATTATAGCATACTCTCCTAATATTAAAGAAGATAAAGTAGATTTTATAATCCCAAATATTGTTCCGGGGACTTATATGGATATTAATTACCATCGATTCTACAAAAATATAAAAGCATTTACTGAGGACAATCAGGAATTAAAAGTAAAAAAGAAAGGTAATCACGTTACCATTTTCGCTAAAAAACAAAACTTCCGATTAGAATATGAAGTTTTACAAAGTGAAGGTGATGGTCGGGTTTGGGACAATATAATTCTATGTGCTGGCACTGAATTCAAGCCAAATAGTCGATTCTTAATCAATTATCAATTAATTACTGGATACTTCGAGAATTTTAAAGACACTCCTTTGAAGGTAGAATACTCAAAACCAATCAATTTTTATGGCTCTAGTGGTATAAATCCAACAGTTAGATCCATAAATAAAGAAGTCTACCTTTTCAATAACTATTCTAGCCTAATTGACAATCCAATTCTTTTTTCTGTTCCAGATACGACAGCGTTTACAGTTGACAATGCCACTTTCAATATTGCTGTATATTCTGAAACAGGAGTAGTTACTGCTGAAAAATTAAAACCTACGCTAACTAAACTTATGCAAAGTATCAACGACTATATGGGTCATTTTTTAGTTGATGATTATACATTCATTTTCTACTTCAAGAATTATGAGAATATGACTGGAATGTTCAAGTCTTTTGGATTGGGATCTGCTTTAGAACATTTAAATTCATCTATTTACTACATGAGTGAACCAAAAGACACATCCTACAAACAGTTAAATTGGATTGCATCTCATGAATTTTTCCATACATGGACACCTTTAACTATAAGAAGTAAAGAAATAAGTGACTTTAATTTTGACAAACCCACGATGTCGCAACACATTTGGTTTTACGAAGGTTTTACAGATTATGCTGCATCAATTGTAGCCGAAAGGTATGATTTACCTGTGTATTTTGATTTCAAAAGATCAATTCATAACTCATTTGACTATAATTCAAAACGAAAATTGAGGTCGTTAACTGAAAGCAGTAAGGACATAATTAACAATAGTATTTTTGACTGGTTAGGTAAAATAATTCAACTTGGAAATTTCTATGAAAAAGGTAAACTGATTGCATTCTGTTTAGATGTAGAATTAATGATAGAAAGTAATGGAAAATACCGACTAAACAACCTAATTAACGATTTGAGTGATACTTTTAATTTGGAAACTCCATTCGAAGATGATCAGTTTTTTAAGGTATTGACAAAATTGACTTATCCTGAAACTTCAGTTATTCTAAGTAAATACGTTGAAGGAAAGGAAACCCCGCCCATGGTTAAGTATTTCGATTTAATGGGTTGGAAAACTTTGGAGAAGGGCGATAAAGTCCCAAGCTATGGTGAATTAGGGTTTAGATATGATGTAGAAACAACAAAATTGTATTTTAAAAAAAATACGAAAAATAATTTAGGACTTAAAAAGGGAGATACTTTAATCTCTGTAAATGAGTTGGAAGCTACTAGAGAAAATTACAATAATACCCTTGTAAACTTATTATACCACCCAACTAAAAATCAAGAAATTAAGATTAAAATTTTGAGGAATAAAGAAGAAATTCTATTATCAGGAACAGCATCGGAAACTAAAAAGTTAAAATACTCATACATTCTCAATAACCAAATAGCCACAGAAGAACAAATTCAATTTAGATCCAATTTTTATAATTATCAAGAGTAACCCACAAAAAAACCTCATTCCTTTACAGGAATGAGGTTTTTAGTTTTATAAATTCTCTGCTTAGCTAATCTTAATCGGGTTGTCTACTTTGGTTTTCAATAAAGCCAAATCAATTACTTCAATCATTTCAGTAACATAATGAAACTTTAACCCTTTTAAATAAGAAGCATCGATTTCATCAATGTCTTTCTTATTGTCTATCGACAAAATGATCTCTTTAATATCAGCTCGCTTTGCTGCTAATATTTTCTCTTTGATTCCTCCTACTGGCAACACTCTACCTCTTAAAGTAATCTCACCAGTCATTGCTAGGTTCTTCTTTACTTTTCGTTGTGTAAATGCCGATGCCAAAGCAGTCATCATAGAAATACCTGCCGATGGGCCGTCTTTTGGAGTTGCTCCTTCTGGCACGTGTAAGTGAACATTCCAGTTTTCGAATACTTCAGCGTCCAAGTCTAATGCTTCTGAATGAGCTTTTAAATATTCCAATGCCAATGTCGCTGACTCTTTCATCACATTTCCTAAGTTTCCGGTCAAGGTAAATTTCCCCTTCCCCTTACTCAAACTCGTTTCTATGAATAAAATATCTCCACCTACTGAAGTCCAAGCCAATCCGGTAACTACACCTGCCACATCGTTTCCTTGGTATTTATCTTTAGAATGACCAGGTCCTAAAATGGATTGTAAATCGGATACCGAAATCTTTGGATCGTATTCTTCTTCTAAAGCAATCGATTTAGCCGCATAACGAACGATGCTTGCCAGCTTTTTCTCTAAACCTCTTACTCCTGACTCTCTAGTGTATTCTTCACATACTTTTTCAATGATTTCTTTCGAGATCACCACATCCGTTTTCTTAATCCCATGAGATTCTAATAATCCTGGAATTAAATGTTTTTTAGCAATCTCAATCTTTTCCTCAACTGTATAACCATTGATTTCAATGATTTCCATTCGATCTCGCAAAGCTGGTTGAATCGTACTTAAACTATTTGCTGTCGCGATGAATAAGATTTTAGACAAGTCATAATCCATTTCGATGAAATTGTCATAGAAAGTGCTATTCTGCTCTGGGTCTAAAACTTCCAACATCGCTGATGAAGGATCTCCATGATGATCAGTGCCTAGCTTATCTATTTCATCCAATACAAATACAGGATTAGATGTTTTGGTCTTTTTCAAACTCTGTAAAATCCTTCCCGGCATGGCTCCGATATATGTTTTACGGTGTCCTCTCAATTCGGCTTCATCTCTCAATCCACCCAATGACATGCGAACATATTTTCTACCCAATGCTTCAGCCACTGATTTACCTAAAGAAGTTTTACCAACTCCAGGAGGTCCATATAAACATAGAATTGGAGATTTCATATCGCCTTTCAGTTTCAATACTGCTAAATGCTCAATGATTCTTTTCTTCACTTCCTTTAATCCGAAGTGATCTCTATCCAATACCTTCTGTGCTTTCTTTAGGTCAAATTTATCTTTTGTATACTCGCTCCAAGGTAAATCCAACAGTGTTTCCACATAATTCACTTGAACGGAATACTCAGCAGAAGAAGAATTCATTCGTTGAAGTTTGCCCAACTCTTTCTCAAACCTTTCTTTAACTTCCTTCGTCCACTTCTTCTTCAGCGCCTTTTTCTTGTATTCAGCTACTTCTTGCTCTTGCGGATTTCCGCCCAACTCTTCCTGAATCATCTTCATTTGTTGGTGTAAGAAATATTCCTTTTGCTGCTTATCAATGTCCGTCTTCACCTTACTTTGAATGTCGTTTTTCAACTCCAACAATTGCAAGTCTTTCGACAAATGGGTCAACAACATCAATGAGCGCTCCTTGGTATCTTTCTCAGAAAGTATATGTTGCTTTTGCGCCACTGTTGCATTCATATTACTCGCGATAAAATTGATCAAGAAGGATGGGCTCTCAATATTTTTAATAGCAAATGAAGCTTCAGAAGGCAAGTTTGGTGAATTGTCAATAATTCGCAATGACATGTCTTTAATAGAATCAATCAACGCACCGAAGGATTGATCGGTAGGTACATCTTCCACCTCATAAGCTTCAACTTTTGCTCTATGATAAGGTTCTGTAGCTGTCAATTCTACAATCTGAAATCGTTTTTTACCTTGAATGATCACCGTAGTGTTTCCATCAGGCATGCGGAACATTTTCAAAATCTTGGCTACCGTACCAACGGTATTCATCTGATCAAAAACTGGATCTTCAATCTTATCATCCAATTGTGCCACTACTCCAATTGTTTTGTCGCCCTTATTGGCATCTTGAATCAATTTAATGGATTTGTCTCTTCCAACTGTAATTGGAATCACAACACCAGGAAAAAGTACCGTATTTTTTAAGGGTAATATTGGCAGTTCATCAGGAGTTTCCTCAGAGTTCATATTCTCTTCGTCTTCCGATGTCATCAATGGTATAAATTCTGTCTCATCATCGATCATTCCAGAAAAATGTAAGTGATCGAAATTAAAGCTATTCTTCATCTTATCTCCTCTCGTTTTTTAGTCAAAATGGCAGGCGATCTTTCATCGATTGCCAATTTTAATTCAGGGGTGGGTTATTTCAAGGGTTGTGCCAATTTCAGCAATCGGCAATTCTGTCAATTCATTAATCTCTATATTCAGCAGTCTGATTAAAAATTGCTGTTAAAATGGATTGATCTGTTTCATCTAGGTTGATTCCTCTGCGCTCCATCATTCTTTGGCCTACTTCAAATGCTTTTTCCAATCGGAAAGTTTCAAAGCCTTCGCTTCCTCCCCAACTAAAACTTGGAATGTGTTTCAAAGGAAAGCCGCTGCCAAAAACATTGGCACAAACGCCAACCACAGTTCCGGTATTGAACATTGTATTGATACCACTTTTAGAATGGTCTCCCATGGCCAATCCACAAAACTGTAGGCCTGTATCTTCAAATTGATCCGTAGAATAGTCCCAACAACTCACTGAACCATAGTTGTTTTTCAAATTCGAATTGTTTGTATCTGCTCCTAAGTTGCACCATTCTCCAATTACTGAATTTCCCAAGAATCCTTCATGACCTTTATTAGAATAGCCAAATATCACCGAATTATTTACCTCTCCTCCTACCTTGCAGTGAGGCCCAATTGTAGTTGGACCATAAATTTTAGTAGCACATTTTAAGGTAGCATGTTCGTTCATCGCAAAAGGTCCTCGAACAATACTCCCCTCCATAATTTCAGCGTCCTTACCTATATAAATCGGACCATTTTTAGTGTTCAAAATTGCTGCCTCTACCCGTGCTCCTTCTTCTAAGAATATCAAATCCGCATCACCTAACACTGTATTTGATGCATCAATGGATTGACTTTTTCGGCCTCTAGTAATTTCCTGAAAGTCTTGATTCAATACTGATCCATTATTTTTAAAAATCGACGACCAATGTTGGATGGAGATCGATTCTGAAGAACATAATTTTATTCCTTCCACTTCCTGAATGTTTGTGAAATTATACTGTTGAGTTGACTTAAAGGCAATCAATTCGTCGTTAACAAATAAGGCTACTTCATGCCTCAATTCTTCAATTTCTTTGATTAAATCTGGATTAGGTAAAAACCGACCGTTGATATAGAGGTTCGTTTCAGCAAACGATGTTTTATACTTATTTGATAAATAATCAGCTGTTAAAAAGGAAACAGTTGTTTTTAAGCTCCTTTCCCATTTTTCAGCAATTGTATCAATACCAATTCGAATATGTGCCGCAGGTCTTGTAAAAGTAAACGGCATTAAATCAGTTCGGTAATGATCGTCAAATAAAATTACATTCATCATTTTTGGATATTTAAAGTCAAAAGTAGTGAAAATGGAAGCGTATTAATCCACGAAGAGTTTACTAAATTTGCCGCATGTACAGAAAAGATCAAGTCAAAGGAATTGTCGCCATTATACTGTTTGGCATCATCGGAATTAGCTTTTTTATCTTTGGTGAGGAAAGTGATGTGACCAGATATGTGGCAATAATTGCATGTGCGATGTGGCTAGTATCTATGTATTTTATCAATAAAAAATTTGAAAAAAAAGATTAGAATATGTTTGGAGATATGATGGGGAAGCTGAAAGAAATGCAGCAACAAACCGAAGAAATTAAAAAAAGATTAGATACGATTAGTGTAGAAGGCGAAGCTGAAAATGGCTTAGTTAAAGTAATTGCTACAGCGAATAAAAAGATCACTTCTATTACCATTGCAGACAGCTTAATGGCGGATGGCGATAAAGAGCAAATCGAAGATTTAATGATTGTGGCCATTAATAAAGTTATCGAAAAAGCAGAAAATGTTTCCAATGCCGAAATGGCAGGAGTTGCAAAAGGAATGTTGCCAGGAATGGGAATGTAAAATCTATTGGTGCAGTCCTAATTGAAGTCCTATTACCATATTGGGTAACTCTCCATAGGTTGCTTTTGATTCAAAAACATCAGACAAACGATACCTGAAATCAATAGCAAATCGATTGAAACCCAATCGAGCAGTTACACCGTAGGCATAATCGTTCATATAATCGAGGAAATAATTTTTCACAACAGTTCTTCCTGAACCGGGAGTAATATCTTCGTCTTTAGTGTAATGCACATTCCTGTAATTCCAATTCGCATAGGCACCAAGGTCGATGAAAATTCCAGCTGAATGGTCTTTATTTTTTAGTTTGAATCGATTAAAGAAAACTACTTCTAAGGCGTTGTTTGCCAACATTTCCATATCGTGTTGCACTGCATTTGGCAAATTCTTCAATGAATCTTGAACTGGCAAGTATCTGGTTCTTAAATACGATACTTCATATCCCAATTCATAAAACTTAGAAAGCCGGTACTTCGAACGAATTCCAACGCTAAAAGTAGTTGAGTTACCGTATTTAATTGCGCTACTATCTCCTTCAGAAGCTCCAATTATAAATCCATACGTTAAAAAAGCGTGAGTGTATTTCGCCTTATTGGGTCCTTTTTTAGGAATGGTCAGGTCGTCCAAATTTCGATTATACCCATCAACTCTTTCATTCTGAGCAAATGTAGTAGAAATAAATAAAAACAAAGCAAGGAAGGTAATTAATCGCATAGGTCGTAAATTGGCCGTTAGAAAAACAAGACCACAAATATATGATAATTGATCTTCGAAGTGATACAGTAACACAACCCACTCCAGCAATGCTATCGGCAATGATGCAAGCTAAAGTTGGGGACGATGTTTTAGGTGATGATCCAACAATAATAGAACTAGAAACTTATGCTGCTGATCTATTTGGAATGGAAGCAGCTTTATTCTGTCCATCTGGCACAATGACCAATCAAATTGCTATTAAAGTGCATACCAATAGCCCTGGAGAAGTGATTTGCAGCGACATTGCACACATATATCGATATGAAGGTGGAGGAATCGGATTTAATTCAGGATTATCCACTCGCTTATTGGATGGTGATCGGGGAAGAATTACAGCCGAAGATATTGCTCAAAATATAAACCCGGATGATGTTCATGCCCCGCCCACACAATTGGTCTCCATAGAAAACACCTGCAATAAAGGTGGTGGTAGCATTTACGATTTCGATGAAATAAAAAAGATTGCCGCACTTTGTCAGCAAAATCAACTCCCCTTTCATTTAGATGGCGCAAGATTGTTCAATGCCTTAGTTGAAACGCAACAAACACCTGCTGACTATGGCGAACAATTCGACTCCATTTCTATTTGTTTATCAAAAGGATTAGGAGCTCCTGTGGGTTCTTTATTAATAGGTAATCATTCCTTCATCAAGAGATCAAGAAGAATCCGAAAAATATTAGGTGGCGGAATGCGACAAGCTGGCTTTTTAGCTGCCGCAGGATTGTTTGCGCTCAAAAATAATGTTGAACGATTGAAGGAAGATCACAAATTAGCGATACAATTAGCAGAAATTGTTAACAGTCATCCACTAGTAGAACATGTATTAAAAGTAGAAACAAACATTGTTATATTTGTTCATTCTGATCGAATTTCTACAGTTGATTTTTTGAGCCAACTAAAAGATAATGGAATACTTGCAGTGCAAATGGGGCATAATCAAATTCGTTTCGTTACCCATTTAAACTTACCTAAAAATGTGCTCGAAGAATTTGAAACAGCAATTCAGAAAATTAAGTAGAACAAATGGTTGATAAATCACGAAATTTAGGAGTGCAACAAAAGTGACATCTTTTATAATTTTATTAGTTTTGTCCTCCAGTATATTATCAATTTATAAAAAGAAACAAAATGTCCTATAACAATATTGTAGACTTACTAGGTAAAGAATCAGACTATTTGCTGAATCACAATTGCAAGACCATCAGTAAAGATATGCTTCACTTACCAGGTGCTGATTTTATAGATAATGTGTTTAAGGACACCAACCGAAGTCCACAAGTATTGAGAAGCTTAGCAGCATTGTACGGGCATGGACGATTGGCAAATACTGGTTATGTTTCTATTTTACCTGTTGATCAAGGAATCGAACATTCGGCAGGAGCTTCATTTGCTCCAAATCCAATTTACTTTGATCCTGAGAATATTATCAAATTAGCAATGGACGGTGGATGTAATGCTGTTGCATCTACTTTCGGAGTATTAGCCTCTTGTTCAAGAAAATATGCACATAAAATCCCATTCATTGTAAAGTTAAATCACAATGAATTATTAACCTACCCTGAAACGTATTCTCAAATTTCCTTTGGTTCGGTAGACGAAGCGTGGAACTTAGGTGCTACTGCTGTTGGAGCAACTATTTATTTCGGATCTGATGACAGCAATAGACAAATCGTAGAAATTGCTCAAGCATTTGAAAGAGCTCACGAATTGGGTATGGCGACAATATTATGGTGCTACCTAAGAAACCCAGGTTTCAAAAAAGACGGTGTAGATTACCACACTGCTGCTGACTTAACAGCTCAAGCAAATCATTTGGGCGTGACTATTCAAGCAGACATTATCAAGCAAAAATTACCAACCAACAATGGCGGCTATAATGCCATTAATTTTGGTAAAACACATAAAAACGTTTATTCTGAATTAACAACTGATCACCCAATTGATTTATGTCGTTACCAAGTAGCTAATTGTTATATGGGACGAAATGGATTAATTAATTCAGGTGGTGCATCGGCAGGAGCTTCAGATTTATCAGAAGCTGTAACTACCGCTGTAATCAACAAAAAAGCAGGTGGACACGGATTGATTTCGGGAAGAAAAGCCTTTCAAAAACCAGTTAACGAAGGCATTCAATTATTGAATGCCATCCAAGATGTTTACCTTGCGAAGGAAATCACAATAAGTTAAAAATATTGGAGACAGAAGAGCAAATGAGTTGGTTCAAACGAATAAAAGAAGGAATTCTTACTCCGACTAAGGAGAAAAAAGAATTACCTGAAGGCCTTTGGTACAGTTGTCCTAAATGCAAGCATGTAGTGCCCAATAACGACCATATCGAGAATCAAAAGGTATGTGAAGAATGTGGCTATCATGAACGTGCGAGCTCCGAGGAGTATTTTAAAATCATATTCAATGATGGAAAATACTTGGAGTTAAATGCAGATATGACATCAGGTGATCCATTAAAGTTCACCGATACCAAAAAATATACAGATCGTTTAAAAGCGACTCAAAAGAAAACCAAATTAAAAGATGCGGTGCGAACTGCAGTAGGTTATATCGGCGACACTCAATTAGTAGTGGCTGCTATGGACTTCGCTTTTATTGGTGGATCAATGGGTTCTGTAGTTGGAGAAAAAATAGCACGAGCAATTGACTATTCCATTGCACACAACATTCCTTTTCTGATGATTTCAAAATCAGGTGGAGCAAGAATGATGGAGGCTGCATTTTCATTGATGCAAATGGCAAAAACTTCTGCAAAACTTTCGCAGTTATCTAAAGCAAAAATTCCTTATATCAGTTTATTAACGGATCCTACAACGGGAGGTATTACTGCCTCATTTGCTATGTTGGGTGACATTAATATTTCAGAACCAGGAGCTTTAATTGGTTTCGCAGGACCTAGAGTAGTAAAAGAAACGATAGGTAAAGATTTGCCTAAAGACTTTCAAACTGCAGAATTTGTTTTAGAGCATGGTTTCCTTGATTTTATAGTGAATCGAAAAGATTTAAAACAAAAATTAATTCAAGTGTTGAATTTATTTAAAAAGTAATCTATTTTTAAATAAAATTATTACATTTGCAGCCTTAAAATTTACAAGAATAAAAGAATAGATATGTATCTTACTACAGAAATTAAAGAAGGATTTTTCGAGAAATACGGAGAGAAAAAGACAAATACTGGTTCTACAGAAGGGCAAATAGCTTTATTTACACATAGAATTAGTCATCTTACAGAGCACTTGAAAAGAAATCATAAAGATTTTAACACTGAGCGTTCATTGGTAAGATTAGTAGGTAAAAGAAGAAATCTTTTAGATTACTTAAAAGACAACGATATTAACAAATACAGAGAATTAATTAAAGATCTTGGAATTAGAAAGTAATTTCTTGAACACGACTTTAATTTACATAGCATAAGAATCATTTGGGGGACTGTTTTTACATGTCCCCCTTTTTTTATTTATCAATTGACAACAGAAAACAATAAATTATGTCAAAATTAGGATTTGAACAAACAATCGATTTAGGTAATGGAACGACCATTACGATCGAAACAGGAAAATTAGCAAAGCAAGCAGACGGAGCTGTAGTTGTAAAACAAGGTGATACCATGTTATTGGCAACTGTAGTATCAGCAAAAACAGCTGGTGAAGATGTTGATTTTATGCCTTTAATGGTAGATTACAGAGAGAAGTTCTCTGCAGCTGGAAAATTTCCAGGTGGATTTTTAAAGCGTGAAACAAGATCATCAGATTATGAAATATTAATTTGTAGATTAGTTGACAGAGCATTACGTCCACTATTTCCAAGTGATTTCCATGCAGATACTCAATTGCAAATTTCACTTATCTCTGCAGGAAATGATATTCAACCAGATGCGTTAGCTTGTTTAGCAGCATCTGCTGCATTAGCAGTTTCTGATATTCCTTTTAACGGACCAATATCTGAAGTAAGAGTAGCAAGAATTGATGGAGAGTGGGTAACTAATCCAACTTTCTCACAAATGAAATCTGCTGACATCGATATTATGGTTGCTGCAACTCAAGACAGTGTAGTAATGGTAGAAGGTGAAATGTTAGAAGTTTCTGAAGCAGAGATGTTAGAAGCGATCAAAATTGCACACGAAAAAATTAAACTTCAGTTAGACGGAATAAATAAATTAGCTGCTCAAATTGAAAAAGCAAAAGTAAAGCGTGAGTACAATCACGAAAAAAGTAACGAAGATTTGAATAAGCAAATCGCAGCTGCTTGTTACCAACCTTGCTATGACATTGCAAAAAATGGATTAGCAGATAAATACGAAAGAGCTCGTTTATTTAAAGAAGTGAAAGAAAACTTTGTTGCTACTTTAGATGAAACTATTGCAGGAGAAAATAAATTCTTGATTGGAAAGTATTTCCATGATGTAGAAAAAGAAGCAGTAAGAGACGCAGTATTAAACGAGAAGATTCGTTTAGATGGTCGAAAAACTACTGAGATTCGTCCAATTTGGTCAGAAGTAAATTACTTACCAGGTTCTCACGGATCTGCTGTATTTACAAGAGGTGAAACTCAATCATTAACTTCAGTTACATTAGGAACTAAGTTAGATGAGCAAAGAATTGATGCAGCACTTTTCGAAGGTTCTGATAAATTCATTTTGCATTACAACTTCCCATCTTTTTCTACAGGAGAAACTCGTCCAAATAGAGGTCCAGGTAGAAGAGAAGTTGGTCACGGTAACTTAGCAATGAGAGCTTTGAAACCAATGATTCCAACAGGAAATGAGAACCCTTACACGATTAGAGTTGTTTCTGATATTTTAGAATCTAATGGTTCATCATCTATGGCAACTGTTTGTGCAGGAACTTTAGCTTTGATGGATGCAGGTGTTAAAATTAAGAAGCCAGTAAGTGGAATCGCAATGGGATTGATCAGCGGTAAAGATGGCAAATTTGCGATCCTTTCCGATATCTTAGGTGATGAAGATCACTTGGGTGATATGGACTTTAAAGTAACTGGAACAAAAGATGGTATCACTGCATGTCAGATGGACATCAAAGTAGAAGGATTATCTTACGAGATTTTAGAGCAAGCATTGAACCAAGCGAAAGAAGGTCGTATGCACATCCTAGGAGAAATGATGAAGACACTTTCTGCTCCTAGAGAAGATTACAAAACTAATGCACCACGAATCATTCAAATTACTATTCCTAAAGAAATGATTGGAGCAGTAATCGGACCAGGTGGAAAAATTATTCAATCTATTCAAGAAGAGACTGGTACGACTATCGTATTGGAAGAAGTGGATGGTAAAGGTGTAATTGATATCGTATCTACAAACGGTGAAGGTGCTCAGGATGCATTGGCTAGAATTAAAGCCATTACTGCAGTTCCTGAAGTGGGTGAAGTATACAAAGGAAAAGTAAAATCTATCGTAGCATTTGGAGCTTTTATTGAAGTGATTCCAGGTCAAGACGGATTGCTACACATTTCTGAAATTGCTCACCATAAAGTAGATAAAGTAGAAGACGAATTAAAAGAAGGTCAAATCGTTGAAGTGAAATTGATTGCAATTGATCCTAAAACGAAAAAGCTAAAACTTTCAAGAAAAGCATTATTGCCTAAGCCTGAAAAAGCTGAAGAAAAAGCTTAATCGCTTTTAACTATATTTTAAAAAGAGGAGATAAATAATTTATCTCCTCTTTTTTTTTGCTATTGCTTATAAATGAGATTTCAAGAATCTTGAATTAAAAAAAACTATTGAAGCATTAATAATAATTACGTACGTATAAAGTTTGGACGTTAATTTTCGTTAAATTTATGGGATTTCGTTTTCGAGACCAACTTAAGTATTAACCAAAACCAAACCCATTTCATGAGGCAACTAAAAATTACTAAGAAGGTCACCAATAGAGAAACGGTTTCTCTTGACAAGTATTTACAGGAGATTGGCAGAGTCGATTTGATTTCTGCAGAAGAAGAGGTTGAATTAGCAAGAAAAATCAAACAAGGTGACGCTTTAGCTTTAGAAAAACTAACCAAAGCCAATTTAAGGTTTGTGGTATCTGTTTCAAAACAATATCAAAACCAAGGGTTGGGACTCCCCGACTTAATCAATGAAGGAAATTTAGGGCTAATCAAAGCCGCCCAACGATTTGATGAAACTAGAGGGTTTAAATTTATCTCCTATGCCGTATGGTGGATTCGTCAATCCATCTTACAAGCCTTAGCAGAACAAGCCAGAATTGTAAGATTACCATTGAATAAAATTGGCTCAATCAATAAAATTAAACGTGCATTCTCTGAACTTGAGCAAAAATTTGAGAGAGAGCCATCCAATGATGAGATTGCTGACATACTTGACTTAACTGCTAGTGATGTTAAAGATAACATTAGACATTCAGGTCGCCATGTCAGTATTGATGCTCCGATATCGTCTGATGATGATAGTAGCAATATGTCTGACTTGATGCAGAACATGGATAGCCCAAAACCAGATGATTTATTGTTAAAAGAATCTTTAAAAAATGAAATTGAAAGAACTCTCACTACATTAACTGCTCGTGAAGCAGATGTGATTCGATTCTATTTTGGATTGGCCGGAAAACATCCTTTAACTTTAGAAGAAATTGGCGAACACTTTGACCTGACTCGTGAAAGAGTGAGGCAAATAAAAGAAAAAGCCATTCGAAGACTGCGGATAAATACCCGCTGTAAAAATTTAAAAACTTATTTAGGTTAACAAATATTCACCCTTCTCGAGAATTCGAGAAGGGTTTTTTATGTTTTGAATAGTACCTTTGCAAAAAAAATAGAAATGTCACACTTAGTAGCTCCCTCAATCCTATCAGCAGATTTTGCAAACTTATTACCTGCTTGTGAACTAATCAATACAAGTAAAGCAGACTATTATCACATTGATGTGATGGATGGTGTATTTGTTCCTAACATTTCTTTTGGGCTACCTGTAATCAAAGCGATCAAGAAGCACGCAACCAAGACTTTTGATGTGCATTTAATGATTGTGGAGCCTGATAAGTATATCAAAGACTTTAAAGCTGCAGGAGCAGACATTTTAACCGTGCACTATGAGGCTTGCACTCATCTTCACCGAACCATTCAAGCAATAAAAGCAGAAGGAATGAAAGCGGGTGTGGCATTGAATCCGCATACTTCTATTCATTTATTAGAAGACATTATCCAAGATATCGATTTAGTTTGCTTGATGTCTGTTAACCCTGGGTTTGGTGGACAGTCTTTCATTGAGAACACGTATGATAAGATTAAAGCCCTAAAGGCATTAATCAACAGAAAAAATAGCTCAGCATTAATCGAAATTGATGGTGGCGTAAGCAATAAAAATGCAGCTGAATTAGTAGCATGTGGTGCTGATGTATTAGTTGCTGGTAGTTATGTTTTTGGTTCAGATAATCCAGAAAAGACTATTGAAGGGTTGAAGGAGTTGGCTTTTTAAGAGAGAAATCGCTTCACTATGAAAAAAAGACCGCTGCGCTGTTAGAAGATAGAAACTAGACCTTGGAATTAGTAACTAAATATTGAGTTCAAAATAAATAAAGCTCAAAACGTATTGTTTTGAGCTTTATTTATTTTATAAAAATTACTTTATTTCTATATAATCTCAATCGTTGCATTGATTAACCTTCCACATATCCTTGTAAATACTCGTATTCATCATTTAGTTCACCACGCTCTGTAATTGTAGCTCGATAAATAATTCGATCATTATCTGTTCCTAATAAGTTTGGCAAAATATTATTTATTAATTCGTTACCAAAATCTTCAGAAGCATCTTTTGGCAACTCACAAGGTAGATTGTCTACCGCCATTACCGTAATTGTATCTGCATTAATTTCTGTTGTTTCCTCTCCAGTCATCCTGTTGACGTAGTAAATTGGATCTACTATAGTCGATGGACGAAGTGTAGAAGCCACAGGACCATCAATGTCACAACTAATATCAGCAATTGTTCTAATCTTAAAGTCAGGCCTTTTCATGTCCTCTTTTGTGAAAATAAATGGTGCTTCAGAATCCCAATAATGGCAAGGAATATACATATCTGCTACTTGCGCAAAACGATAAAAATTACTTTCAAACTGTTCAGGTGATTCATAAAATTCACTCGTCTTAAACTCTCCGCCATCTATGCGTTTATTATAGCTCTTTACTCCAAGAACAGTATATACCGGCTCATTAAACGCTTCGTTTAAAAATTCCTTTGGCTTCACTTCTTTCAAGTTCAATTTTCTCAATATCTCTAAAGCTCCCTTGCCAACTCTACCTGTCCCAGTCAGAACAATTTTAAAATTGCGAGGTAGGTTTACTTTTTCCAACTCACCTTCCATCTCCACTCGGTCCGCACATAGATTAGCGGCCTTCAAACCAAAAGTATTGGTTGTTTTACCATATGCTAAAAGACCATTGTATGTGCCTACAATTCCGGCATATCGTCCAAAACCAACCAATCGCTTTCCCTTTTTATCGGTCAAACACTCATAATCAACCATTTTGATACTTCTTTCCATAATGGCCAATAATAACTTTCTATTATAAGGCTGTTCTTTAATGGTATGAGAAAAGAAAAAATGCGTTTTATCAGCATGCAGCATCGCTATTGGCACTTCCTTTACTCCGAAAATAACATCACTATCTGAAATATCCTCCTGCACAGTAATCCCCAAATCTCTATATTCTTGATCTGAAAAGGCTCTAATCGGGCTCGATTGAACAACTAATTCCAATTGCGGGTATCTACTCACCATCAATTGACATTGTTTTGGTGTGAATGGCACTCGCTTGTCTGGTAGAGTTTTGCCTTCTCTAATGATTCCTATTTTCATGACCTAACTATTTAAGTCGCAAAATTAATGATTTAAGCTCAAGGCAAATAATATAAATGTAGAACAGATGAGTAAAAGCGCATACAAAATTCCCAAGATTCCCATTTTAAGACTTGTCTTCTTCCAATTGTCTTTATATACGACTTTCAGAGCTTTCCATAGATTAAAAATCAAATAGATAATAGCTAAAACCAAAAGGGTTGTATTGACGAAATAATAACCCATTTGAGCAATCCCAATACTCGTTAATTCATAAATAATTCCGATTAAAAATACGGTGGAATGAAAATGAAGTGAAAATAGAAAATGTGTCTGAAGGTTAAATCGTTTCTTACGATACAATAGGGCCAGCATTAATGCAAAAATTGGAAGCAAGAAGAAAAACAGTTTCGGCAATAAAGCGCCAAAAAACCGATCCCAAAATGCATCCCCAAAGTCACTATCAAGCGTCGTTTGATTAATTGAATCAACTAATTGATCAGTCCTTAAGCTGGCAGAAATACTCAGCAACAAGAAAAAGAGAATACTTAAAAAGATAAACATCCTTAATGGTTGGATGTAATGCTCTCGTTTTCCGCTTATAAATTGTTGAGTTAAATAACCCGGACGAGTTAACAATGGACGTAAACTTCGACCAATTTTAGAATCAAATGTAAAATAATCGCTTAAAAAGTGAGAAAACAACTCGCTTAATTTGTTTGAAAAGGCAACCTTTTGGCTACAATTGGGGCAATAATTAAACGATTCGTTCAATTCATATTGACAATTTTCACATTTTAATACGGATGATTGGGGCGTTTTATCCAAGTTTTGTATACTTTGCATTCACCTTAACAAGATAAACAGCTTTTCCGATTTTAATGATACGAATTCTATTTTTTATACTTTTTATAAGTTGTGGTTTAGTTTCTAAAGCGCAACAATCGGTGCAATCCAAAGACTCTACTTCTATTCAAATAAAACCAAAAAAGATTCAACCAAAACCTGAGCCTATCATGGATACCAATGAATCTTTAAAATACATGAGTGGTCTATTGTTATTTGAGGTTAAAAAACGACTAAACCTCACTAACGCTGAAGAGGAACAAAAAGCAATCGAGGCGAAAAGCAAAAAAGTTCGCTTGAGTATTGGTGGAATTGTAATTGAAAGATAACCGTTCCCTAATGATTAATCGATTTATTGATCTTCAAAACTAGACGCATGCGTTATTAATTCAGGGAAAAAGGCATCAAACTCTGCTAAATAGAGTGCTTCGTCTTTTCTAAGGTATTCAGCAGCCAGTTCCATTTTTGAGCCACTTAATGTTCGTTGTGACATTCCAGTTAAAGCTCGGTCGATACCTTCAATTTTACGATAGTTATACAACCAATTGTCGCGTTGCATATAACTGAACATATGCAGTGCTTTTTTTGGCAACAAGTGATGAAATTCATTGATAACATCATATGCATTCAATGTAAAATCCTCAAGGTTCTGTTTTGAGTAATCACTCCACCTTTTAGCCAATAAATAATCATAAAACACATCTGCTATAACAGGAGAAAACTTATGAAAAACAGGTCGCAATCGTTTTTTGCTTTCCAATACTACTGGATGTTCATCGGTAAATGTATCGATGGCTCTGTGCTGTAATACTCCTTGCTGAATGGGTTCAGGAAAATCTAAGTATTGTTTGCCAACAATGTGATCGGCTATAAAATTGCCAACCATTAATCCTTTGTTGCCATTAGCGAGATAAAAATGGGCTAAATAATTCACGTTTTAAAGATAGTTTTTAAATGGTAGTGAACGACAGGATTTATATTATTCCTAAAACCACTAAGAACGCTAAGAGTTTCGCTAAGCGCACAAAGAACAATTTAATTATGAATTCATTGCTAGATTGATACATTGTTACATTGATTCACTAATTTTGTCCCGTGTATACGACTCAAGAAACCATTTGTGCATTAGCCACTCCATCCGGCTCTGGAGCGATAGGAATCATCCGATTATCAGGACCTAGAGCATATGAAATAGCCAATACAATTTTTTACGGAAAAGACTTAACGAAACAAGCTTCTCACACCATCCACTTTGGAACCATAAGAGATGACAATAAAATCCTCGATGAAGTTTTGGTGAGTTTATTCAAAGGTCCAAATTCTTATACTGGTGAGGATAGTGTTGAGATATCTTGCCATGGTTCTTCATTTATTCTTGGAAAAGTAATTGCCCTTTGCTTGAAAAATGGAGCTCGATTTGCCAAGGCTGGTGAGTTTACGCAACGTGCTTTCGTCAATGGAAAATTAGATTTAGCGCAAGCTGAAGCAGTAGCCGATTTAATTGCATCAGAATCTGAGAGCGCACATGAATTGGCCATGAATCAAATGCGTGGAGGTTTTTCTGATAAGATTAAAACCTTGCGTGATGAATTGATTCATTTTGCTTCACTAATTGAGTTGGAACTTGATTTTGGTGAAGAGGATGTAGAATTTGCAGATCGAGATGATTTGAAAGAATTGGTGGGTCGATTGACTGTTGTATTGTACAATTTAATTCAATCTTTTTCAGCAGGAAATGTATTGAAGAATGGTGTTCCTATTGCCATCGTAGGCGAACCCAATGTAGGAAAATCTACATTATTAAATGCCATACTCAACGAAGAACGAGCAATTGTTTCAGACATTGCAGGAACTACCCGAGATGCCATAGAAGACGAAGTGAATTTGGGCGGAATAATATTCCGATTTATCGATACTGCAGGATTGCGTGAGACCACCGATGTAGTAGAAAATATAGGCATCACTAAAACCTATCAAAAAGTAGATCAAGCTAACGTGATACTTTACTTGGTTGATGCTAAGAAAAGCACCAAAGTAGAAATTCAGAAAACCGTTGCGACCATTCAAGCTCGAATTGTGGATTCCAATAAACGACTAATCGTTGTTGCCAACAAACTAGAAGACGAACTGAACGAGAAAAAAGAAGTACCGCCTTCTATTTTAGACAAATTTGTAGGACTAAAAGACGTGCATTATTTATCTGCCTTGCAAAAAACCAATGTAGATGAGTTGTGCGCTCATTTGGTGGAATTAGTAAAAAGCAATATCGTCACCAACAGCGATGTTACAGTCAGCAACTACCGCCATTACGAAGCCCTTTCTAAAGCTTATGAAGCGTTAATGAAAGTAACCGAAGGACTAGAAGTCAATATCACCGGCGACTTTTTAGCGATGGACATTCGTCAGTCGCTGCATTATTTAGGTGAGATTACTGGTGAGATTACAACCGATGATTTATTGGGCAATATCTTTAGTAAATTTTGCATTGGGAAGTAAATGAAATAGAAAAGTGAAACCACTTTTCTTAATTTCATTTACCTGAAGACTTTGATGAACTCAGTTGAGCCAGAGCGCAACACTTTCAAGTTAGACTCCTAATTAACTGAATATTATAATAAATTTTTAGAATCCTAATTATTTGTTTTTCATTTCAACATTTTTCTACTGATAGATTGTATTATGAGTACATGTTACATTTACATTGAAATGTAACATGATGTAACACGTAAATTTAATCTCCCCCTTCTAATCAAAAATAACAGGTAACTATTTATTCTTATCAAATTCAATTAAGCTTTCTGCTTCTTTTAGGATTCTGTTTTTCCGGACAGGAGAAAACTCTAATTTATCGAGGATTGCAGAAGAATTCACCAATTCTGACACTAAAATGATGTCATTTTCCATGATTAAATCCTTCTCCCTTTTTGTTAAAGTGGTTAATGTGGTCACCGGATACAAACCGTAGGAGTCAATGTGCTTGTTAATTCCATTGTCTACAGGATAATTCCAGCTCAACAGTCTTAATCCAACGCAATTGGCATACTGAATGGCATCTAAAGTAAATTTTGTATTGCTCACCAACCATCCTTGTTTGAGTTGTGTGCTTTTTTTAGGATCACTATTCCATTTCTTTTGAATATCATTAAACCTTGAATTAATGTAAAGCGGAATTTTTACATTGTTTACAAATTGAGATTTCGCGTGATACTTACATTCTATTGCATAAGTTGCTCCATCCTTTTCTGCCAATACATCAATTTCGTGGGTGACGCACTCACCTTGCAAAATCACACTTACCTCTGTTTGATAACCTCTTTTTCTCAAAAGGGCTGCTATCAGATTTTCAAAATAGTAACCTGCAGGACCTAATTCGAACAGTGCTTTTTTAAGACTGTATTTAGAGGCATACACTCTATTTTCCTTCTTTAATAGTGCATATGCTTTACTGTATATTTCACGAGTGGTGATTCCATCAAACAATTGAGGAGTTATACTTTCAATAACAAACTGAATGTCTGAATCATTGGCACCACTTCTTTCTAACGAACCTCTTAATTTTGAAAATAAAAAAGGTTCATTCTCACCATTCCTTTTACGAATAAGTATACTTTCCATCCAACTACTATTTAATTCAATTCATGTATTGAGTACAGTTCAGGAATAATACAATCCCATCCAAAATGGTCTTTAATCTTTACTCTAAACTTATCAGCTACTTGGGCCTCGCCATGCACAATAAATGTTTGCTTAGGCGCTTTCTCAATGTCACTCATCCATTCCAGCAATTCACTTTGATCTGCATGAGCCGACAAAGACTGTATGTTATATATCGTTGCCTTCACAGCATGGTATTTCCCGTTAATCTTTATTTCGGTATTCCCTTCTAGCAATTGTCTACCTCTGGTTCCTTCTGCTTGGTAACCGGCTAGTAAAACAGCCGTTTCTGGTCTATCAAGGTATTGCTCCAGGTAGGTCAATACTCTTCCGCCTGTAATCATTCCGCTACCAGCAATTACAATTTTCGGTTCTTTAGAGTCAATCACTTCCCATGTTTCTCCATAAGACTCTACTATTCTAAAGTTGTTACACATCTCGGTGCATTGGTCTGCTGTTAATTTATGCCATTTCTCGTTCCTAAGAAAAACATCCAACACATTCACTCCCATTGGACTATCCATAATCATTTCCACGTGTGGAATGGCCTTTTTTAAGCGAAGTTGCCACAAGATGTACATCAGTGTTTGAGCTCTTTCTACCGCAAAACTTGGAATGATCAAAGTTCCACCTTGTTCTACTGTTTTGGTTATGATTTGTTTTAGCTTTTCTTCTAAGTCTTCTTCTTCGTGTAATCGGTCGCCATAAGTGCTTTCTACAATTAGGAAATCAGCTTTCTTAGGTCTTTTTGGTGATTCCAATAATAAATCTTGTCGCCTTCCGATGTCTCCCGAAAACACCAATCGTTTTCCATTAATATCCAGTTCAATGAATGTTGCGCCAATAATGTGCCCGTTGTATTGGAATCTGACTTTTATTCCATCATACAGCGGAATCCATTCTCCTTCTTGGATATTTCTAAAATGTTCTATTGCTCTTTCAGCATCATTAATTGTATAAAGTGCTTCTGCGGGTGCATGCGAAGTAAAGCCTTCCTTATTTGCTTTTTTAGCGTACTCCTCCTGTATTTTCCCACTGTCTTTTAAAATAATAGATGCAATATCCAGGGTTGGGGCTGTGCCTAAAATACTTCCTTTAAATCCATTCTTGACCAACCGAGGCAAATACCCTGAGTGATCTAAATGTCCGTGCGTCAACAATACGATATCAATCGCTTTGGCATTAACAGTGAGTTGATCCCAGTTCATTACCCTTAACTTTTTCAAACCTTGAAATAGTCCGCAATCCACTAAAATATTGTGTTCAGGCGTTTCCACTAAAAACTTCGACCCAGTCACTGTTTCTGAAGCGCCTAAAAAATGTATTTTTATATTTTTATCCATAAATCCAAAGTGTTAATTACCAAAATGACAACGTGATGAACTAATTTAAAAGTCTTACAATCAAGGTTGAATTAAATTATCGAGCGACCACACATGAGGCCCATCATAAATAACATAAAGCATTGCGAGTAATATTATTCTTGGGAAAACGTGTCTCATATCCCACAATCCCTGCAAATAGCCAAAACCGATAGAAACCATAATAAGGTTTATGCCCAATAAGAACATGGTATAACTCTGAAAAAGACCAATTATGAGCATAAAACCAGCGATTAACTCAATGTAAGAAGAAATTATTACGGAACCTTTCATGAACCAAATGGGCACTTTTTTCCGCTGTGCATCTTCTTGAAATACTCGATAACTTTCATCTAATCCGATCCTAAAAAGCTTCTCATAAGCTTGAAAGAAAAATAAACTTCCTAGGATTACCCTGATCATAAATGGTAAGAATGGGTCTACTGTCATTTTTAAAGTATTTAAAAGGTTCAAGTAAATATCATCAACTATTGATAATAGTTCACTGATATTTATCAGCCAAACAACTGATTGAGGTCAGAATGACTAGGCGGCTAATTCAAGTTAAAAAAACTCATTTTGAAAACAAAAAAATACCTCAACAATATATTAATCAACCATTTTTAATTCACCTTGAATGTCACACATATCTTTTAAAGTGTTATAGATTGTTCCGTACTTTTGAATATTTCTGTGCAACAAATCCAAATTAACACCAGTTCCTTTTATTGAAATGATATAACTAATACCAATTAACTTAGTTGGATTCTCCTGACGATCTCCAATAATATCGATGGTTGCTCCTTCATAATCAAAATTTAATATCTCCGAAAAACGTTCTACATTTTTCAAACAACAAGCAGCAAAAGAACCTAAAAGCAATTCTACGGGATTAGGTAGATGATCTGCTCCTTTTTTTACTCCAAAAGAAATCGAGTTTTCCTTTACACTAAACGTTGCATTGTGGTTGGCATCTATTGCACCAGTAATTGTATATTTCATAGGACTTTGTTTTAAACTAAAAAAGTATTTATTTTATTTCTATTACTCAAATCCAAATGGATTCATCACTGTTCAACTATTTTAACTAATAATCCTCCCATCTTCCATCTCGATGATACGATTGGTTTTTTGAGCAAAATCTAAATCATGTGTCACTATCAAAAGGGATAATTTCTCCTCTTCGCTCAATTCTTTCAAAATAGAAAAGACTATCTGCGCGTTTTTACTATCTAAGTTTCCAGTGGGTTCGTCTCCCATAATTATTGAAGGACTATTGATAAGCGCTCTTGCTATAGCAACCCGTTGTTTCTGTCCACCAGAAATACGCATAGAGAGTTTTTTAGCTTGATCTTGGATCCCCAATAATTTTAGTTTTTCCATGGCATCATGTTCTATTTCTTTCAGCGACTTTAAGCCTAATTTCTTCGCAGGAAGCATCACATTTTCCAATACAGTAAATTCTTGAAGCAAATAATGAAACTGAAAAATAAATCCAATTTGTCGGTTGCGAATAGCCGTCAATTGGTCAGGGGATTTCATAGAAAGTACTTCATCATTCAAAATTAGTTTCCCTTCATAATCCGTGTCCATCGTAGAAAGGATATAGAGTAAGGTAGATTTACCACACCCCGACTTCCCCATTATACTCACAAATTCTCCCCGCTCTATCTCAAAACTGATGTCTTTCAACACATGAAACAAGGTCGGATCTCTAAAATATTTATTAATGTTATCTGCCCTTAAAACAATATCCTTATCCATAATTATTGTCCTCTTATTATTTCTACTGGGTCAATATCTCTTGCTTTACGAGAAGGTAAATAACCCGCTAAAAAAGTAGCGATTAAAGCAAATACAATCCCAATAACATAGTAAGCGGGATTAAAATTGACCGGAAATGTAGTAATCGTAGGTAGCGCATCGGTCTCAAAAGGAGTATGATCAATCAACACTGACAATAGGTATCCCATAACTAAACCAATTATTCCTCCGACTACACCTATTATCATTGCCTGAATAATAAAGATAAACTGAACATCTCTTCCAGAAAACCCAATGGCTTTAAGAATGGCAATGTCATTCATCTTTTCATAAATCAACATATTAAGAATGTTGTAAATCCCAAATCCGGCAACAATCAAAAGTGTGATAGATACGGCATAAGTAATTATATTTCGAATAGAGGTTCCTGTTTCAAATTGTGCATTAGCCGCTATAATGTCTTTAGCTGATAAATTAAATTGTTTGCTGAGCTGTTGCGCCATAGCCACCGATTCTTCCATATTGAATAGCTTTATATTTATATCAGTAATATAGCTCCCAGACTGTCCTACAATCCGTTGTGCCATTTTTACATTCACAAAACTCTGTACCTCATCCACATCAGCCATCCCACTTTGATACATTCCAACAATTTTTAGTTGAAACAAAGCGCCGTTGGGAGACGAGATATAAACTCTATCTCCCATTTTTAACTTTAGTTTATTGGCCACTCCCACACCAATAATAATCCCGCTGGGCGTATTCTTCAATTGAGTGACATTCCCCTCAATAATATAATCACCCAAACGGAACAGTCGATCCTCCTCCAATGGTTTGATTCCATTTAGAACTCCGTTTAAATTAACTGACCCTGCTTTATAAAACACTTGAATCGTAATTTGAGGAATGGCCCCTTTTACTCGAGCATCTTTATTCAGGTAATCCAGTATTGGCAGCGCATTATGTATCCGTAACTGGTTGAATTTAGGCTGAACGGAATGAATTACAGACAGCTCCTTTTCAGGATGAGTTATAAAATCAATGGGTTGCTTTTCACTAATTTTCAACTCGTTGTATAAGTGAACATGTGGCGTACGGTTTAAAACTAACCCGTCCAATAATCCATTCAAACCGGTCATAAAACTCACTAAAGTGATAAATGTGCCGATACCAAATGTAACACCCAAAGCAGCAATAGAGGATTGCTTCAATCGAGAGATTAAATGCGTTTTAGCAATACTAAAAATCACTTTATACTCCATCAATTTAAGGCTTAAGAATTACTGTAGAACTATCCAATCCGCTTAAAATCTCTACCCTTTCCAGGCTTCTTAAACCGGTGGTAACAGTCAGTGTTTCTGCTTCCGTTAATACTTTATTCTCATCCATTAAATAGTCCAGAGGAATTGTCAGTGCTCCTTCCTTCTGCACAACCAAAATACTTGCCTCCCCTCTCAAACCAGAATACAAAACAGCTGGCGGATTATTAAAAGTTCCTTCCACCCAAAAAGTTTGTGTAGCTTGATCCATTTGAGGTACTATTTGGGTTACCACTGCCTCAAAAACCTGATTATTATAGGCATCTATTGTAACATAAATTGACTGCCCCTTTTTTATTCGAACTATATCAACTTCATCGACCTGCATTTTTATAATAAATTGATTGTTACTGCCTATGTATGCAATCGGTTCTTGTTCACTTACAGCCTCTCCTTCCTCTTTCAGTAATTCATACACTTTACCATTCATTCTACTCAAGACCATATAATCAGCCTTATTATTTAAGGTATTAGCGTAATTATTTTTCGATTTTTGAAGCATTACTTTCAGCTCATCTTCCTTCCGAATTAACTTCCTCTTGAGGACATTGACGTTATTCAACGCTGTTTCAAAAACCAACTTTCGCTGTTCTAAATCTGTTTGAGCCCCCACCTTTTGATTCCACAGTCGCTGCTGGCGTTCATAATTTATAGAATCATTGATCAGTTTCAATTTTGCTACCGACAGTTCATTTTGGAGATCTTTAATCTGGTTGGATTGACCTTCATAATTCTGTTTCGCTAAGTTCATCTCTAGTTCAGCATTTTCACTCATCAGTGCAGAATTATCATCAACTATCCGAGCTATTGCATCTTCCTTATGGATTAAATCTCCTTCTTTTACATTTATCTCATCAATGATCCCTCTAACAGAAGCATAAACTTTGTAGAAACTATCTGGCTCAATAATTACAGAAGAATATACCGACTCTGTCAATTTGCCTTTTTCCGGTTGAATTCCTTCCTTTTCTTCTTGACAAGCCGCAAAGTTTAAACTGATAAAAAATAGGACGACGAACCATTTTAGGTCTTTCATACAATTAAATTTAACTAACAAAGGTGATCTGAAATCTAGTGATTAGAAATGACAAAAATCAGTAAGTGGAGTGAGTATGGTCAGCGCAAAAATCTGAATAGGAAAATACCTTTGATAAAAATAAGGCCCATGAAAAATATATTAATCCCAACAGATTTCTCTCAAAATGCAAAGAAGGCTACTGATTATGCAATCACCCTCTTTGATAAAAAAGACACGACAATCACATTACTGAATACATTTTCCATCCCCTACACCTCTGTAGAAGTGGCTTATTCAGTAAATGATATCATTTATGACAATGCGAAATTGCTTTTCGAAACGGAAGTAAAACGAATCAAAGAAAAATTTCCAAATTTAGAATCCACGATTACTACAAGCTTTCATGTAGGTAGTGTTCTACAAGTCGTTACTTCTATAGAAGACAAAGAAACTTTAGATTTAATTATCATGGGGACAAAAGGAGCTAGTGGAATGTCTGCTGTATTGATTGGGAGCACAACTGCATCAATTATAAAAAGTATAAATGCTCCATTATTGGTAATACCAGAAAACGCCGATTTAGAAACTCCAAAACGGATTTTATTAACTACTGACGAAGAATTAGTAGGACGAGAGGTGAATTATAGCATATTGCAAGACATTGCTCAGCGAAACCAATCAGTAATTGATGCGTTATACATTTCTAAAAGTATCAATAACAAAGAAGTAATCGAAGCATTCATTGACTACGAATTGGACCTCAACTTTGTTGACATTCCACATCAACTAAAAACAAAATCTGGAAAGGACATCGAAAAAGCAATACTAAACTACACCGACAATAACCCAACCGACTTGGTTGTGATGGTGAGTAATAAAGGGAATTTATTCTATAATATATTTCATAAAAGTAACACCAAGCAAATGGCAATGCATACTAAACTGCCTCTTTTAATCCTGCACAATAATCTAAAAAAATAGAACGATGAACGGAGTAGAACGACTGTATTTTGCATTGGGAGAATTGGCTTATGCTGTAGCCAAAGCAGATGGACAAATCAATTACGAAGAGCGGAATAAACTGCATGATATTGTGGTGGAGGAAGCCAAATGCCATCACCATGAGTTCAATGTATCAGAAATCATCTTCCACATTATGCAAAAAGACCAACTTTTCGATGTGGAAGATTCTTATCGGATGGCAATGAAGGAAATCAATATTTGTAGTAATTATCTTACGGAAGATATGAAAGCGGAATTTGTAGCAGTATTGGAAAAAGTAGCAAGATCATTTGGTACTTATACTGATAATGAGAAAGCCCTAATAGATCGCTTTAGAAGTGAGATTAATCTAATTTAATAACTAATCGATATTTATGAAATGGTTTGTGGGGTTAAAGCACCCGCTTCAAACCATTTATATCTTTTATTAAAATCTCCTTTCCTTTCATTTCTATCAAACCTTCATCTTTAAAATCAGTTAGCGCACGAATTATAGATTCTGAAGCAGTGCCTACCATATTTGCTAAATCACTGCGCAGCAAATCTATTTGGTAGTTTTCATCGTTGGCCCCAAAACGTTGTTTTAATTCTAACAATGCAGTGGCAGCTCTTTTCCGAACGGAATCATATGCTAAACTCAGCAGCTTCTTTTCCCTCTCTACTAAGTCATTAGAAATCATTTTTATAAACTTACTTGCCACATCTCTGTTACTTTCAATCAACTTAAGGAAGTCTTGACGTATAATTTTGACTACTTCGGTGTCTTCCAGGCAAACTGCACATTCATCATATGGCCTATTTTCCATAATAGGTAAGTAACCAAAGAAATCTCCGGGTTTTAATAATCCAGTGATGTATTCTTTTGCATCGTCATTGATCTTATAGGTTTTTACTTTCCCTTTAGTCAAAAGAAACACCGCATTGGGATAATCTCTTTCATAATACAGTGTGTCCTTCTTTTTGTAAAATCGAGCATCTTTATTCACTGTCAGCTCTTCCAATTCAGCTATTCCTTTAACTCGATCTATAAAATCATTAAACCCATCAGAATCAGCAGTAAACTTTTTCTTAAAAACAGCACTTCTTTTCAGCCTACCTTCTATAGCATTTAGTAGATCCATTTCTTCAAATGGCTTGGTTAAATAATCATCAGCACCAAGGGACATTCCTTTTCTTCGATCGCTTTTCTCGGATTTTGCTGTTAGAAATATAAATGGAATTGTGGAAGTCTCTGGATCCTTTCCTAAAATATATAAAACGCCATACCCATCCAATTCAGGCATCATAATGTCGCAAATAATTAAATCGGGCAAGTCTATTTTTGCTTTCTTAACTCCTAACTTCCCATTTTCTGCAGTGATGACATTGTAATTGGCCAATTCTAAAATTTCAGCAGTGTTCTCTCTGATGACCTCATCGTCTTCTATCAGTAAAATTTTTTGTTTCATTGGTCAATTTTATCTATTTGTGTTGATTTATAAAAAGGTAAAAAAAGCATGAAGATGCTACCTTTTCCTTCTGTACTCTCATAATTAATGGTTCCTCCTAAAAGGCGAACATACTGCTGAACAATGTTCAATCCCAATCCAGTACCCTGGATATTATTGGCATTTTTAGCCCTAAAAAACCGATCAAATAGGTACTTCTGTTCTTCTTCCGGTATCCCGATCCCATCATCTATTACTTTCACAGTTAATCCATCTTTTTTTAGTGTACTTACTACCTCAATTTTTTTATGCTCATTAGTATATTTGATAGCATTTGAGATCAGATTCAACAAAATATTTTTTAGTAAATGAGGATCATTAAAAAAGTCATCCACCTCATTTTTATTGGTAAACCTTACCTCTTGTCCTAGCTTTTTTAACTGACTAACTTCTTCAATCAAATCTTTTATAAAAACTGAGAAATCAAATTCAATCGGATTACACTTTATTTTACCTGCCTGCAATTTATCAAAAGATAAAAAATCATTGAGAATTGAAGTTAAGTTCTGCACTGATGAACGAATTCTTTTTACGTGCTTTTGTCTTTTATCCTCCTGATCAGCTGAATTATACTTCCCTATCAAAGTTATCGAGGAAAGAATTCCCGTTAGCGGAGTCCTGAACTCATGAGAAGCCATAGAAACAAATCGGGACTTCAATTCTCCTAGCTCTAATTCTTTTTTTAGCGCTTTCTGCAATTCAGATTCAGCTTCCTTTCTCCTTCCGATTTCCTCTTCTAGTTGGCGGTTTACAAATTGAGTTTCTTCAATGACCTGAGCTAAATCTTCAGTTCTTTCATTTACTTTCTTTTCAAGCTCATCTTTGAGATCCAACAGTCTTTTCTCCGCATTTTTCTGTTCGCTGATGTCATGAATAAAACCAGTAAAGATTGTTTTGGACTTTAGTTTAACCTCACTCACGGCTAATCGAAATGGGAAAGTAGTTCCATTCTTTCTCAACCCTTCCACATCTCTACCAATACCAATAATCTTCTCTTTCCGAGTTGTATTGTAATTCATTAAATAATCATCGTGCTGTGTGCGATGTGGCTGGGGCATTAGCATGCTAATATTATTGCCAATCACTTCATCAGAAGAATAACCAAAAATCTCTCTGGCTGCAGGGTTTATAGATTCTATTATTCCACGATCGCTTATGGTAATAATTCCATCTACTGACGCATTAAATATTGCTAGTGCCCTTAACTCCTCTTCTAAATTTTTTCCTTCCATTTTAAACATTCAGATTGTTTATAAATCTAATCAATAAAATAATGCATTAAAACTAAAAGTTACTCAGAAACTAACCCTACTGATGTTTATCATTTTTTACTTTAAAAGTAATAGTTAAATTTGAGAAAAGTGATAACATGAGTAACATAACGACCTCATTCAGTTCCATAAAGCATTTCTTTTTTTTAGTTGGTGATATTAGTCGTTTTGGTGTTCTTTTCTTCAAGGAGGGTTTTAACCTACCAATAGAATGGAAAGAAATAATGCGACAATCGATTGAGATCGGTTACCGATCCTTGCCATTAGTAGGTATCACGGCTTTTATTATGGGGCTTGTTCTCACGGTTCAATCCCGCCCTACTTTAGTGGAATTTGGTGCAGAATCCTGGTTACCAGCGATGGTTTCTGTTTCTATTATTCGAGAAATTGGCCCTGTAATTACAGCTTTAATTTGTGCAGGAAAAGTTGGTTCTAGAATTGGAGCTGAATTAGGTTCAATGAAAGTAACTGAGCAAATCGATGCAATGGAGGTTTCGGGAACAAATCCATTTAAATACTTGGTGACAACACGGATTATTTCCTCCACTTTAATGTTACCACTGCTAGTTATTCTAGCCGATATTATTGCCTTATACGGAGCATATTTAGGTGTAAATTTAAAAGGTTCTGTTAGTCCTCAACTGTACTTCAATCAAATTGTTGATGCTCTAGAATTTTCCGACTTAATTCCATCTATTGTCAAGAGTTTCTTTTTTGGTTTTGCCATTGGATTAATTGGTTGTTATATGGGTTTTCATTCCAAAAAAGGAACTGAAGGTGTAGGTGATTCGGCCAATTCAGCTGTAGTTGTTGCTTCATTGATGATATTTGTAATCGACTTACTAGCTGTTCAAGTAATAGATCTTTTTTATGGATTATAAAACAGAGTCTGAAAAGGCGAATTATGCCATTGAAATCCATGAGCTTCGAAAATCATTTGGAAGCAATCATGTTATTAATGGGTTTAACTTGTCTGTAAAAGCTGGTGAAAATGTAGCAGTTTTGGGTCAGTCAGGCAGTGGAAAATCCGTACTCATAAAATGTGTCATCGGCTTAATTAAAGCCGACTCTGGAAGAATCACAGTATTGGGTCAAAATATTTTAGAACTCAACCAAACCCAGTTGAATCAAGTGAGAAGTAACATTGGCTTTTTGTTTCAAAGTAACGCCTTGTATGATTCAATGACGGTTAGAGAAAATTTAGAATTTCCACTTCGTAGACTGCGCTTATACAAGTCTAAGTCAGAAACTACCAGCTTAGTAGAAGAAGCGTTGGAAGATGTGGGGTTATTAAAAACCATAGATTTAATGCCGTCCGAATTGTCAGGAGGAATGAAAAAAAGAATTAGCTTGGCTAGAACACTGATTATAAAGCCAAAAATCATTTTATACGATGAGCCAACTACAGGATTGGATCCGATCACTTCCAAAGAAATAAACCTGTTAATGAATAAACTCCACGTCAAATACAATACGGCTTCTATTATCATTTCGCATGATTTAAGTTGTATTCGGCGAACAGCTGATCGCATCATTATTTTAAAAGATGGAATAAACTACAAGGAAGGTACTTTCGATGAATTCAAATCTTCTGAAGATCCATGGATAAAAGCCTTCTTTAATGCTTAATACTATGAAAGAAAAAATAGACAATATAAAACTTGGACTTTTTATAACGATTGGTACTATTTGTTTTGTTTTAGCACTCTATTATATCGGTGCAAAGCAAAATTTATTTGGCAACACTATAGAGATTCGAGTAGTTTTTAATGATGTAAATGGATTGCAAAAAGGAAACAATGTCAGGTTTTCTGGAATTGACATTGGTACAGTAAACGAAGTAGAAATCCTAAATGACACCTCCATTCAAGTAAAAATAGTGATCGACAAGAAAGTACAACCGTTTATAAAAAAAGATGCAATTGCTACTTTAGGAAATGATGGTTTAATGGGCAATAAATTAATTAATATTAGCCCTGGCAGTCCTCATTCTGAAATGATAAAAGAAGGAGAACTTCTTCATTCAGTTAACGAATTAGACACAGATGACATGTTAAGGCAATTGGAGCAATCCAATCGAAATATTGGAACAATTACAGAAAGCTTTGTTGGCCTTGTTCAAAAAATTGAACAAGGCGATGGTGTTTTAGGCAAACTCATCAGTGACAGTGGTCTTTCAGAAGATTTAAGTTTAACAATGAAAAATTTACGTCAGTTGAGTACGGAAACAGCTCAATTAAGTAAATCAATTAGCAATAGCCTTAAAAAAATAGAATCAAAAGACAACACCTTGGGACTATTACTAAATGACACCTCCATGGCGAATGACTTAAAAATAGCAGCCCAAGAAATTCGATCGTTCAGCAAGAATACAGATCAAATCATGGTTGATATTCAACTCATGATTAAAGAAATTCAATCTGGAAAAGGAGCGGCAGGCACATTACTAACCGACTCAATAGCTGATAATAATCTAAAGCAAAGCTTATACAACCTTCAAAATGGCACCAACGCATTCAATAAAAGCATGGAAGCTTTGCAAAACAACATCCTATTTAGACGATACTTCAAAAAACAAGAAAGAGATAAAAAATAATAAATGGCCCATAAAAAGAAAATCCAACTGAACTACATCATTTTTTGATACGCAGTCTTTAACTCATGTTTCAAGTCATCTAAATCGGTGAGTAAACGAAGCTGCTCAGGATAGATTCCTAAATTCTGATGTAGTATATTTCTTATACTATTGCTGACATTAAAATGCACTTGTTCCAAGTTCTTTTGCTGTTTCACATTTTTTACTCGAATGGCTTCTTCAGTTAGATTTACTCGCAACAAATTAGCTGCTAATTCAGTTCCTCCCATCAAATCACTAAAATTGGTATCGATAGGCACTTTTCGCCACTCATGTAGTTCTCTAGAATTCATAGAATAAAGTCCGGAATACCCTGCTTCGTAAAAGCTCGCATAATCTTTAATGTTTGATCGTGCTGCTCTCCTATTCAGTTGTTTATTTGCATCTGCCAATTCCTCTCTCACATCAAATCGGTCTATTCCAGCGAAATGGTTCCGATCTATTCCGTACTGCTTGAATTCATGGAAAATAATATCTTGAAGCTTGACTACACTTTCTTTCTTTCGATCGGCTATTCCCACCAATAAAAAACAGGCAAAACGACTTAAATGAAAATTATATCGCCCTTTTTTAGTGGCAGGAGGAACAGCAATTACATTTTCATAATATGGAATATCAACTGTGTTTAAAATATTCACCACAGTATCGATCAAACTCATAAAGGATTTCCGCCCTTTATAATCTAACAACTTTCTAACATCCATTGCATCCCACAGTTTAATGGGTTCTAATTGTACAGGCTTCAACTTTTCCATAGTAGGTGTTTTATACGTTCCTTGCAGCATAAATTTAAAGTTAATCCACCTTAAAAAAAATAGAATTTCTCATTTTTAGATCTGATTTTTGTCAGGATAGCATTAAATTACTCCCAATTAAATTTCCAGACGAACCAACAAATTTATCCGACCTTCGTCATCCTTTTTCAATAATCAAATAATGGTTAAAAAAATTCTAAAACTCGTGGGAATAACAATAGGTGTCGTGATAATAGCACTTGTAGTAATTGGCTTCGTGTTTATAAATGTGAGTAAAGAATTTGGTGGCAAACCGACAAAAGAACAACTAACAGCCTACAATGATTCCGGACATTACAACCAAAAAGACAATCAATTTGAAAATTTGGTAGAGACTTCCATGGATATGGGTTTTAAATCGATTGTGGGTACCATGATTGAATTTATAAAAGGAAATCCAAATGGACGACCAACCAAAGAGCTGCCACTGATAAAAATAGATTCACTACAAGTAGTAGAGAACCTAACGAAAACGCGATTAATCTGGTTCGGGCATTCTGCTTTTCTATTGCAGTTAGAAGGAAAAAACATTCTGTTAGACCCTATGTTGGGCGATGTACCGGCTCCTCATCCAATTCTTGGAGGAAAACGATACACCAAAGAATTGCCGATAGAAATAGAGAAACTACCAACCATTGATGCCATTATCATCTCTCATGATCATTACGATCATTTAGATTATAGATCGATTCAAAAATTAAAATCGAGGACCAAAGCGTTTTACGTTCCTCTAGGTGTCGGAGCTCATTTTGTGGCTTGGGGTGTAGACCCTGCCATTATTCATGAGATGAATTGGTGGGATGAAACGAAATTGGAAAACATTCAATTGGCCTTTACGCCTTCACGCCATTTTTCAGGAAGAGGATTGACGGACAGAAATTCTACCTTATGGGGAAGCTGGGTGATTATTGGAAAAGAAGACACTTTGTTCTTTAGTGGTGACAGTGGCTATGGCGATCACTTTAAAATAATTGGCGGCAAATATGGCCCATTCGATTTTGCCATGATGGAATGTGGACAGTACAATGAAAAGTGGGCACAAATCCACATGATGCCAGAAGAAACTGCTCAAGCAGGATTAGATATAAAAGCTAAAGTGATTATGCCCATTCATTGGGGAGCTTTTACCTTAGCGCTGCATGATTGGACAGATCCTGTAAAACGAGTAACTGCTGCAGCTGAAAAGCTTAAACTCGAAATCATTGTCCCCAAAATTGGAGAATCTATTTGGTTGGAAGATTTAAAAGTCAGTAATAGCAATTGGTGGAAAGAATTGATATAATCGTTCATAAGAAAGTCCTACCTTTAAGGAAATAATAAATTACCATGAAGAATAATCCAAATACCTTAATCACAGCAGGAGCGTTAATGATTGCTGCAGGCCAAATCATTGCACATTATTTTAATATTCCAGACGTTATCAATGGTGGTTTAATGGGAATTGGCATCGGACTATTAACTGTTGCTTTAATATCGAAAAGAAAAAAGGCGATTATAAAGTAAATCACTTAGCTTCTCTTTTTCTTTAAATCCAAATAATCAATATAATAGAGCACTTTAATTGAGAAATTATTGAGTTGAGGTGACTTGAGAATTTGCTCAACATCTTGCAGATAATGGATATCAAGAGGTTCCCCTTGCTCTAAAATAATGTTCTTCCACACCAAAGAGATTTCACTTCCGGGAGCAAATCGCCAATTATAAGCCAAATCAATATTAAAGGCATTGAAACTAATGTCGTGAATGGATTTGCCATTTGGCTGAAAACCTGCATAATCAGTTGGTAATAGTTCACCATTCCCCGGATCAACTCGATTAAAACGGTCGTAAACCGCAGTTGACCAATAGTGACGCAGCGTCAAATTAAGCGCCATTCGATTGTTGAATATGTAATTTCCAGTAACAGAACTTTCATACTCTTTCACATCTCTGCGACCAAAAATTATGGAATCATTCCTATTGGCCACAAAACCCATTTCATTGTTTCGTGCGCCCCAATTGTGTTCCAACACAAAGAATAGCTTATCATTTGGACGGAAACGAGGAGAGATTTCATAGTAGGTATTGTATCTATTTTGCTCATCAAAAACACGCTGAGTGGTCCTAACGTCCAACGCAAAAGGGCGACTGTAATCGCTAGAGAAAAAACCTCCATAGGTAAAATTGGTCGGAAAACGATAAGATTGGTCGAACGTTCGAGTTTCAAAAAAGTCATTGGTTTCTACTGGCTCTACTGCAAAATTCAAACTGATGGCATGGAAACTCCGCAATGAATAAATGGTGAAATAACTCACTGCAAAATTCATAAAGTCATCCTGACGATAAGAGCGCGTATAGAATACTTCTACATCATGGCGAGCTGAGTTAAAAATAGAAAAAGGCTCGTAAATCGCATAGCGTGCAAACAAATAGGAATTCTTGACATTATTGATATTCAAAAATCCCAAATCATTGGGGTCATAATCGTCAGTAATATTTTCTTGAGACAGTTTTAGTTTAAAGTTTCCACTGATTTTTTCAGCTGCTGCTTGCCACTTATAGCCACTCTTTGTCCCAAAAGTATTCAGCACATGGCTCATTCCTGCTTGCCCTGAAATGGCATACATGTTTTTTTTGTTGGCCAATTTAAAATCCAATTGAGAAACATTCGCATCTCGTGCTGAACCTTCACGGGCAACATTGGTATTGGTCAATGTGATGAAAGAATTCTTGCGCAAAACTTGATCAAATACCAACACATTGTAATTCGTCAATGGATTCACTTCTACCGTTCGTTGAGCCTTACTAATGGTGTCCTCAAGTGTCGCATACACTCGGTTCTCCACAGCATTAAACACACCTATACCCAATCCTTTCTTGTTTCGCCCCGAAACTTTAGTCGCATTTAATAATTTGCTCTGCGCAGGAATCTCGGTTAACTGTTCGTCCACCTCCAATTCATTGGAAATACTTCTGGCAAACAATGGTCGCCCACCTACTCTTCTTGAATAAAAGATTCCGGCTTTATTGAACAGCTCCAATCCTTCCGTAAAAAATTGTCGGTTTTCATTGAACTCAACTTCAAATTGTGACAGGTTTAAAATCTGATTGTCGAATCGAGTTTGACCAAAATCAGGAATCAAGGTCATGTCCAACGTAAATGCATCGCTAATGCCATACTTTACATCCATTCCTCCATTGACGGATTCAGAAGTTCGATTGTCGGCAGAGCTGTGTTCCAAATAAGCAGAGGCATACGGAAAAAAGGACAACCGTACAGGAGGTTGAATATTTTCAATTCCATTCACCAAACCGGTTTGTGTTAATAAGCCATCAATGGCCGGATCTACGAAGTTCCAATAAGAACGTTCTCTATTTCGTCTGATTTCTCGACCAAAGTTCACTCCCCACTGCTGCACCTCCACTTCCGGAAATCGAAGAGCAGAATACGGAATCCGCATTTCCACCGTCCACCCTTTGTCGTCTATGTTGGTGGCCGATTCCCAAACGGCATCCCAAGCCACACTTTCATTATCAGCTGAATATTTGGTATCGATTTGCACCCCAGCTGGCGTTACGATAAAGCCATCTCCATTGATTCCATCCTGGTAATTATTAAAAATCACCATAAAAAAATCGGCATTCCCAATGTCGTCTCTTTCGGTTAGGAAATTATTGATACTATCGGGATTGTCATACAATCGAGCTGCTATATAAACCGCTTGATCGTCATAAATTAGTTGAACCTCTGTTTCTCCTGTTGGCTTCTTCTTGGGTTTTGGATTGGTTTGTAAAAACCCCGACACCTTTGGCTGATTGACCCAGGCTTCATCGTCCAACTTTCCATCGATTTTTGGCGGCACATCCGTTGATACCACAAACAGTTGATTGGTTGTAATTTGATTCTTCTGAGCAAACCCATTGCCTTGAACAAGAAAGGCTAAAACAAAAAAAACGGAAATGTATTTAATCAATATTAAAGTGCTTTTATATGAAACAGATTCATCCGACTAACCGACTGAATGACTGCAAATATAATGAACTGCGATTCATTATTTCAAAGGTATTTGAATGTACCTGATTTCTATTTCGAAAACAGTTAATTTTACGGCATGGAAGAAGCATCAAAAGATCAACTCAAAAACCTGCAAAACTTTTTCAAGCAGCGAAATAAGCAAAATGAAGGTGTCAATAATGAAGTCATTGACCATGTTGGCAAATTTTTATCCGAGGTTGATCATTCCAAATTATCCGAAGTAGATAAAATTCAGAACAACAAAATAGTGAATGCATTGGGCCATTTCATCGTTAAAAGTGGCTTAAAATGGGTCATTAAAAGTCAAGCGCTGAATGGCAGAGATTTTGTCTTGGAGCAGCCAAAATCTAAATTACTTCTACTCGATTTGGAAAAGGAGTCCGATTCTATTAACTTAGAGAAAGTGTTGAATTCATTGGACTCAACAGTCAACTTTCTTGTTATCCTAGTTGGTGATCAACTACAAATCAGTGCAGAAGAGCTAAATAAATTGACCTCCCAATTGAGTTGTAAAGTGTGGTTATTTGACAATGATAAATGGATTATACTAACCAATTGATCCACAAAATGCGCTCTATCCTTCCCCTTTTTATCGGCTTATTTTTAACTACTTCACTGCTAGCTCAAACAGACAGCAGTTGGTCGAAAAAACCAACTCTTAATTTTGGAGGTTTCGTAGATGCATTTTATGTGTACGATTTCAATGAACCTGCCGATAGCAAGCGACAACCGTTTCTTTTCAACCACAACCGGCACAATGAGTTTAACATCAACTTGGCGTTATTCGAAGTAAAATTGAGTCATGAAAAGTACCGAGCCAACCTGGGATTACAAGCCGGAACCTATCCACAAGACAATTATGCTGCAGAAGCCAGTGTGTTTCGAAATGTATTTCAGGCCAATGTTGGAATCAGCTTGAATAAGAAAAATAACCTCTGGCTTGATGCAGGGTTGTTTCCATCCAACTTGGGTTTTGAAAGTGCCATCTCCATTGACAATTTGACATTAACGCGTTCATTGGCTGCGGAGAATTCGCCTTATTTTTTAACTGGTGCCAAGTTAACTTACAACCCAACTTCTAAACTAGAATTAGCCGCATTGATTTCTAATGGTTGGCAACGCATCGAGCGATTGGAAGCCAACTCCATTCCTTCTTTTGGGACACAAGTCAATTATCAATTGACAGATAAGATCAATTTGAATTGGAGCACTTTTATAGGTTCTGAATATCCGGACACCACCAGAAGAATGCGCTATTTCAATAACTTTTACGGCACTTTTGAGTTGACTGATAAATGGAAAATGATAGCCGGAGTGGATGTTGGATTAGAGCAAGCAGGGAAAGAAAGCGACAGATATTACAATTGGTTTGCTCCTACTTTAATCGCTCAATACAAATGGAATAAACAATGGAGCACCTCATTCAGAGCAGAATACTTCTTGGATGAAGCGGAAGTAATATTACCACAAGCGGATCCAAACGGTGTTGGTAATTGGGGAACTTCACTGAACATTGACTACACGCCTAACAAAATGGTAGCATGGCGAATAGAAGGACGTTACCTAGAGAATAAAGACAATGACTTTAATGTATTGACTTCGTCGCCGTATACTTCGTTTTTTATCTCAACGTCTTTGGCGGTGAAGTTTGGGAAGTAGGGGATTATAAGTCCTCCTACAATTAAATTGTAAACCTACTAAAAGACTGATCGGCTGATATTCAAAGCAGGATGCTCCGCAGGCGTTTGCAACCCTGCGGAAATTAGAAGCAGAGTTTTGTTTATTAATTAGTTATATTTAAGCATCAAACAAGGTGTAAAACATACTATTAAAGAGAATAAGTCCTACTATGTAACA